>Ga0209754_1000024_pt1 | contig 229438 bp, 180 predicted proteins | sample MesohylBB_FD_187295 | JGI IMG/M metagenome (GOLD analysis project Ga0209754, IMG submission 187295) | Host-associated microbial community of the marine sponge Aplysina aerophoba from Gulf of Piran - sponge mesohyl, lysed by bead beating... | ecosystem: Host-associated > Porifera > Sponge >... | reverse complement strand
ACGCGTAAGGTCAACAGCCACGGGGATCCTCCCGAATCGGGGTCTCGACACCTCCGATTCTGGGGGATCCCTCCCTATCCAGCCCGGACCCTCACAGCGCTACCCCACGCGGAAACGCGAAGCGCCCAATATCTGCCGGAGCTGAGTAAAGAACTGGCAATGGCCATCGTTCGGATGCGCGATGCGCTCAACACACCCCCCGAGTGACCGCCGTTGGTGATGGCTCGCCGGTAGTGCGGAGCGGCAGCTCTCGGTTGTGATGTCGCTGCGCACTTGAGAAACCCGCAATTGCAGGTGACATGGCGTTCGGGGGCGAACTTACGCTGCGAACGGCTCGACCCTGACAGGGTCGCGACAACCGACGACGTGGGGGTAGCGGTGGCCGTTCCAGTACCCGACCTGGATGAGCTGCGTGAGATTTCGCAGCGCTGGAATCTGGGGCTTCATGACGACGAACTCTCGGTGTACCAAGCGCTGATCGAGGGCGCGCTGGGCTCATATGAGTACGTGGATGCGATGTACGACGCATCCAAGCCCGTGGCTCCCGAGCGCAGCAGCTACCGGCCGGATGACGCCGACAACGAGTTCGGCGCTTGGTACGTGCGATGCGACCTCCAAGACGCCGAGTCGGGACCTCTGTCGGGCAAGACGTTCGCCATCAAGGACAACGTGGCCGTAGCGGGCGTGCCGATGATGAATGGTTCCCGCATCGTGGAGGGCTACGTGCCGACGGTGGACGCCACGGTCGTCTCGCGGATCCTTGCCGCAGGCGGCCGGATACTGGGCAAGTCGGCGTGTGAGGATCTCTGCTTCTCAGGGGCCAGCCACACCTGCGCGACCGGCCCCATTCGCAATCCGTGGGACACGTCGCGCACGTCGGGGGGATCATCGGGCGGCAGCGGCGCTCTCGTCGCAGCCGGCGAGGTGGACATGGCGATCGCCGGCGACCAGGGCGGGTCGATCCGGATGCCGTCGGCGTTCTGCGGCAATGTCGGGCTGAAGCCGACCTTCGGCTTGGTGCCTTACACCGGGGCCTATCCGATCGAGTGGACCATCGATCATCTGGGCCCGATCGCTCGCAACATGGCTGATCTCGCGGCATTCCTGACGGCAATCGCGGGACCTGACGGCAACGACCCGCGTCAACCGCACGCGCCGTCGGGGATCGACTACGCCGACGGCATGGAAGACGGCATCGACGGGCTCAAGATCGGTGTCGTCGCCGAGGGCTTCGGCTGGGAGGGACTCAGCGATGGGGTGTCGGACGCGCTCGTGGAGGCCGCTGCTGGGCGTCTCGCAGACGCAGGCGCGATCGTCGAGGCATTCTCGATGCCCGAACACCGGGATGCCTTGCACGTGTGGAACGTCATCGCGACCGACGGCGCCATGTGGCAGATGATCCGCGGCAACGGCTACGGCATGAACTATCGGGGGCTGTTCGACCCCGAGCAGATCGAGCACACCCAACGTGGCTGGAAGACCAACGCTGCCCTGACGTCGAAGACGCTCAAGTTTGTGCTGTTGTGTGCTGAGCACACGTTCTCGCACACAGGTGGAGGGGCCTACGCCCGCGCATCCAATGTCCGTCCGCAGATCAACGCCGCCGTCGATGCCGCACTCGGCCGCTTTGACGTGCTGTGCTATCCGACGCTGCCGTTCCCGGCGACGAAGATCCCGTCGAGCGACGCTCCGATTGACGAGTACGTGGCGCGGGCGCTGGAGATGATCCCCAATACCGCGGTATCGAACGTGACCGGCAATCCCGACCTGACGATTCCGGTCGCAGCGGGAGGCGGATTACCCGTGGGAATGAGCATCGTGGGCAGGCAATGGGATGAGCGGACGCTGATTCGGGTGGGCCGGGCCTATGAGAGGCTTGTGGGCGGTTTCGAACTGTCTCCGATGGCAAAGGAAAGTCTCGGCGGCTGAACGCAGAGCACACGAACCGTGCTCTATTGATGGGGGAAGCATCGGTCTCAGGGCGCGAGGGAGCTATGGCTGAAGTCAGGCCTGAGGGGAACGGTCCGGTGGACAACGAAGCTGCCCCCCTGGAGGATCTCGAACGACTCGCAGATCTCAGCGAGACGCTGGTTGGATTCCTCGATCCAGGGGTTCTCGCCCAGCGCAGTGCGACGTTGCTGCACCGCCTGCTGGGGCTCCCCCTCATATCCGTGGCAGTGCGCGACGGCATGTCGCACTTCGCGATGCGCGGCGTTCACGGAGCCCGCACCGACCATTACCGCCAAGTCCAACTGTCGACGGGCGAGGGCATGGGCGGCAGGGTGATGATCGAGCGACGGCCGATCGAGGTGGAGAACTACACCACAGATCCGCGCATCACGAACCACTTCTCCGATGTCGTGTCCGCTGAGGGACTCGGAGGCATGGTCGCGGTGCCCGTCGAGTACGACGACGAGCTTGTGGGGATCCTGTACGGCGGTCTTCGCTCGATCGGATCTATCGGCGACCGATCCAAAGTGCTGCTCGAAGAAGCGGCGACCAACTTGGCACCGATGATGGCCGCGTCGATTCGCGCCGCCACGGCGATCCGACGGCACGTCGATGCCGAGCGTCAACGCATTGCGAGTGATCTCCATGATGACGTAAGCCAACTGCTGTTTTCGATCAGCGTTGCTGCTCAATGTCTGCGAGACGGAGGCAACGAGAGCCAGTCGGCCATTGCCGAGCGCATTGAGCGTCAAGCTCAAGAAGCCACCCAACGGATGCGCCAGGCCTTCAATGTCACCGAGCCCAGCAATTCGAACGAGTCCGCGACAGTTGCCCTTCAGAGTGAGATCGACGACCTGGCAGCCAGATCGGGACTCATGGCGCATTTCGTCGTGCGGGGCGCAATCCGTCCGATGCCGCAGCGAGTCGAGGCTGCGCTCGTCAGCATCGTCCGTCAAGCCTTCTTCAACATCGAACAGCACGCGCAGGCGTCCATGGTCGTCGCGACGCTGGAGTTCCGAGAAGCAGAAGTCTCGCTGGTCATCCAGGACGACGGCCACGGGCTGCCTGAGCCATTTGAGCTACTCGTGGTTCCATCAGGCGATCGGCACTGGGGCTTGGCTTCGATGCTGCGACAAGCGCAGCGCCAGGGCGGCAATTTGGAGGTGCGGCCAGGAGAGGACGGCGGAACGACGGTCCGTATCACCATGCCCGTCGGCGAGCACTGATGGCCGCTTCGGTGCTGGTAATCGATGATCATCCGGTGGTGATCGACGGAGTCCGCCAGCTGCTGGCCCGAGCGTCGGAGTTCACGATGGTCGGTGAAGCCACCAATGGCGACGACGGGGTGGCACTGGCGCAGTCGTTGGGACCTGACCTGGTGCTGTTGGACCTCAAGCTCGGCGACAGCTTCGCCCCGCACCTGTGCCGTCTGCTGATGGAAGCGTCCGAAGTGTCGCGCATCGTGATCCACACCGCGTTCGACGACCGCGAACCGCTGCGGGCCTGCCTGAATGCAGGCGCTGTCGGAGTCGTCCTCAAGGACGCCAGCAATCTCATGGATGCGCTGCGCCAAGTGATGACTGGCGAGATCTACGTGGATCCTTCGCTCGTCGTCGACCCGAAGGCCCGCGCAATGCGGCTCGGGGACGAAGGCGGCGTGTACGAGTCGCTGACGCTGCGGGAATATGAGGTCTTGTGCGTCATGGCGTTGGGACGCACCAGCAAGGAGATCGCAGCCGAGCTGCATCTGGCCGAGAACACAGTGCGTAGCTACACCCAGGCGCTGCTCTCGAAGCTGCACGCCCGCAACCGCATCGAGGCTGTGGCAATCGCCCGCGAGCTGCGACTGCTCTAGCTAGCACCTGCATTCGCGGGTAATTCCGCTCAACCCTGCATTCGCGTGTGTCGGTGAGTCGGACATGGGCCATAAGCACTGCCCAGAACACGCCTCTTGCCCATCGCACCGTAGGAGCCGCGGCGTGCGGCAACTGCAGTCGATGGCGGAAGCGTCACGAAGGGGAGACCAGTACCTATGTCTGCAAACCAAAGCATGACCGGGCGCCGAGCCCGAAGTCGCCTATCCAGGCTCGCCGTCGCAATCGTCGCGGTCGCCCTGACCGTGGCGGCATGCACCAGCAGCGATGATGACGCCGAACCGGCTGCAGAGACCGCAGCGGCCGCAGATGCGGGAACCGCCGACACTGCGGCCGAGGCCACAGAGACCACGGCTGCCGTCGCGGCGGACGACACCCCTGCCGACGAACCTGCCGCGCCGGCCGATACCGAACCGATCCGTGTCGGAAGCCTCCTTGACGAGACGGGGCCGCTGAACATCTACGGCACGCCGATGGCGGACGCGACCCGGCTCGCAATCGCGGACATCAACGCGAAGGGCGGCGTGCTCGGACGCCAGCTTGAACTCGTGGCTCTTGATTCGAAGTCTGATCAGAACGAGTACATCGCCGGCGCCGACCGGCTGGTGTCCGAAGACCTCGCAGTGGTCCATGCAGGCATCACCAGCGCATCGCGTGAGGCGATTCGCCCAATCTTCGACGAAGCCGAGTTGCTGTACTTCTACAACGTCCTCTATGAGGGCGGCGTGTGCGACCGCAACACCTTCGTCACCGGTGTCGTGCCGACCCAGCAGCTCCAAGTGCTCATCCCGTGGGCCATCGAGAACATGGGCCCGCGCCTGTATGTGCTGGCCGCTGATTACAACTACGGCCAGATTTCGGCCGACTGGGTCCGCGAGTATGCGGCCGTCAACGGCGGCGAGATTGTGGGAGAGGATTTCTTCCCGCTCGACGTCGCCGAATTCGGCACCACGATCTCAGAGGTTCAGGAAGCCAGCCCCGATGCGGTCGTGTCGCTGCTGGTCGGCGGCGCCCACATGTCGTTCTACAGCCAGTACAACGCGGCCGGGGTCAACGCTGACATCCCGATCGTGTCGACGACCTTCGGGCTCGGCAGCGAACAGGTCGCGCTCGATGCGGCCTCTTCCGAGGGCATCGTCGTCGCCTACCCGTATTTCGAAGAACTCGACACTGCGGTCAACGCCGAATTTGTGGCTGCATGGCACGGCGAGTTCGGTAGTGACTACCCCTACGTCACGGACCTCGCTGTGTATGTCTGGGAGGGATGGCACCTGTGGGCAGACGCTGTGAACGCAGCGGGGACATTGGACCGTGACGCTGTGATCGCGCAGCTCGAGAGCGGTGTCAGCTTCGTCAGCCCGAAGGGCGAGGTGAGCCTGGACGGCGGTTCGCACCATCTGGTCCAGCCGGTGAGCTTGGCACGGGCCAACGCCGACAACGGTTTCGATGTCTTCGAGACGTTCGACAATATCCCGCCCTCGTTCGAGCAGGACGTCTGCGACCTGATCGCCAGCCCCGACACGAACGAGCAGTTCACTCCCTGATCCCGAACAGCGGAGCCGGCGACATCCAGTCGCAGGAAGGCGTCAGCACCCCTCGGCGCCTTCCTGCGGCTGCGTTCTGAACCCGAAGAACTACGGAGCACGCCGAGCCGATGGCCTTCGACCGACTCTTCAACCTCGGCTTCGACCTGGTCACGTCGATCTCGGTGCTGGCCTTGGTGTCGGTCGGGTTGGCGATCACGTTCGGTATGAGGGGGATCATCAACCTCGCTCACGGCGAGTTCATCATGCTGGGGGCGTTCGCCACGCTCACAGGGGTTCGCAATGGGCTCAACACTTGGGTCGCGATGCTGGCCGCGGCGGTTGCGGTCGGTGTGTTCGGCATCATCGTCGAGCGCTTGCTGATCCGATGGCTCTATGCCCGCTTGGCGGACACGATGCTCGCTACTTGGGGCCTGTCGTTGGTCATGGTGCAGGTCATCGAGAACATCTATGGATCGGTGACTGAAGGCATTGCAGTACCTGTCGGCGACTTCAGCGTCGGCAATTACTCGATGTCGACCTACAACGTCGTGCTGATGGGGGCAGCCGTGGCGTGTGTCCTGGTCACCTACGCCGTCATGCGCCACACCCGCTATGGGCTGCACGCCCGAGCGTCGGTGCAGTCCCCGTCGATGGCTGAAAGCCTCGGCGTCAACACCTCCCGGATCAATATGTGGACGTTCGGGTTCGGCGCGTCGCTGGCCGGCGCCGCGGGTGCGGTGCTGGCACCCCTCGTGGGCGTCATTCCCACTATGGGCCAGACGTTCGTGGCCCGCTCGTTCATGACGGTGATCGTCGGCGGACCTGCCTTCGTCGCCGGTCCAGTGTCGGCGAGTGGGCTGCTGGGATTCATAGAGAACGTCAGCACGAATCTGTTCACGCCGGTCATCGGGCAAGCAATGTTGCTGATCGCTGCGATCGTCATTCTGCGGTTCTTGCCCCAAGGCCTCACCGGTCAGCGAAGCCTGCGATGAACGCCGGCACGGCACGGTTCCGCTCCCAGCAAGCAGGCTCCGCCCGCGGTTCGGTGCGAAACGACACGGCAGCAGCCGCGGCCGCATTTGCCGTCGTCGCCGTCCTGGCCAACCTGGTCGAGGAGTTCACGGCCTTCGAGTGGACTCTGTGGGCCACTCAGGCAATCCTGGCTCTGTCGCTCACGCTCGTATGGGGACAAGGCGGCATCTTCAGCCTCGGCCAGGCGGCTATCTACGGCGTCGGCGGCTACACCTACGGGTTCTGGGCCATCAATCTCGCCGACAACACCGGCGAGACGATGTCCGCAGTACTGGCGGCCGTCGCAGCGGGAACGATCGTCGCCGCGCTGCTCGGCTACTTCATGTTCTACGGCAACGTGACCGATGTCTACGTGGCGATCATCACGCTGGCCACCAGCTTGGTGCTGTTCGCGTTCGTGAACTCGACCTCCGGCACGGCCTACCGCATCGGCGACGCGCCGTTCGGCGGGTACAACGGCATGACCCGTATTCCCCGGCTCACGGTGCGGCTGCCCGGCGCCGAGAGCTACATGCTCACTCGCACGCAGTTCTTCTTGGTGTGCGCCGCCGCGGGGCTCGTCATCGCCGTCGTCATCCGGGTCATCGCCCGCAGGCCGTTCGGACGCGTCTCAGTCGCGTTGCAGCACAACGAGCTGCGCACCGAGCTGCTCGGCTACGACGTCCGCCGGCACAAGCTCGCGCTGTTCACCGTCGGCGGGGCCATCGCCGGATTCGCCGGCGCCCTCTTCGCTGCATGGGGCAGGTTCATCAGTCCCCCGGTGTTCTCGCTCGCGCCTGCGGCCCTAGTCGTGATCTGGGTGCTGGTCGGCGGTCGCACCAGCGTCGCCGGCGCGTTCGTGGGCGTGCTGGTCGTCAAGGGCTTCTCGTCATGGTTCGGCGGCGCGAGCGGCGACAACGAGCCGATCGTTCTCGGTCTGCTGCTGATCGTGATCGTCCTGGCACTGCCCGGCGGGATCGTCCCCAGCCTTGGACGCACGCGAAGCCGGATATCCAGGTTTCTGGCCAGCCGCAGCCGAGCGTCAGCGGCCGATGCACCGGTGCCGTCGCAGAACCTAGACCGCGTCCTCGAGGTGCTGTCCGACACCGGCTCCGAGGATCGAGGGCACCGGATTGCCGTGCGGGGCGTCACCAAGCAGTTCGGCGGGCTCGCAGCAGTCAACGACGTCACGTTGGCCTTCCCGTCTCGGGGAGTGTCGTGTCTCATCGGGCCCAATGGGGCGGGCAAGAGCACCCTGCTCGCCCTGCTCTCCGGTCAGCTGCGAACGACCTCCGGAGCCGTCACCCTTGACGATCATGACCTGACCAAGTGGCATCCCTACCGTCGGGCGCGCGGCGGTGTGGGCATCAAGCTGCAGGTCGCATCGATCTACAAGGCCTTGACGGCCCGAGAGAACCTCTGGCTCGCCTGCTACGCCAAGTCCCGCAGCATCGAATCGGCCCGGACTCGCTCATCGGAGCTCCTCGAATGGCTCGGGTTGAGCGACGATGCCGAACGCCCAGCCGGGACACTGTCTCACGGCCAGCAGCAGTGGCTGGAGGTCGGCATGGTCGTCGCCGGCGAGCCCAGCGTCGTGCTGCTCGACGAGCCCACGGCCGGAATGACACGCGACGAGACCGAGCGCACTGCGGCTCTGGTCGCCCAACTGGGCGAACGCGCATCTGTCATCGTCGTCGAGCACGACATGGAATTCGTGCGCCGCTTGGACGCGCCCATCGCTGTGCTCCATATGGGCTCGTTGTTCGCCCAAGGCAGCTTCGAACAGCTATCGCGCGACGAACGAATCATCGACATCTACCTCGGAGGAAGGCACGCCGATGCTGCAAGCGAGTGACCTGCGAGCCGGCTACGGGTCCGCAGCAGTGCTGCACGGCGTCAGCCTCTCCCTCGCCGAAGGCGAGCGCGCCGCCGTTCTCGGCCGCAACGGAGTCGGCAAGACGACGCTCATGCGGGCGCTCAGCGGCACGATCAGCTCCACAGGCGGGACGCTCACATTCCAGGGGACCGATCTGGTGTCGCTGCGGCCGCACGAACGAGCCCGACTCGGCATCGCCCACGTACCCCAAGGACGCGACATCTTCCCCAAGCTCACCGTCGCGGAGAACCTCAGGGTCGGCGCCGCAGCGATACGCGGTTCGGCCGATGCCCAGATCGACGAGGTCTACGACGAGTTCCCCTTGCTCGCAGAGCGCCGACGCGCTCGCGGCGGCAGCCTCTCAGGCGGTCAACAGCAGATCCTGGCCTTGGCACGGGCCCTGGTCTCAGAGCCGAAACTGCTGCTGCTCGACGAGCCCTCCGAAGGCATTCAGCCCTCCATCCTCGACGAGATCGCCGAGGCCATCGATCACATCAATTTCGCCCGAGGGATCACCGTGCTCGTCGTCGAGCAGAACCTCGACTTCGCAGCTCGCATTGCGGAACGCGGCCTGATCATGGACAAGGGCGAGATCATCGAAACCCTCGACATAGCCGAACTCCACGACAACCGCGACCTCCAACGCAAGTTCCTGGCCTTGTAGGCAACTGCCCCAGCACCTCACCGACGGAGCACACCGCATGATGCAATTCACTGACGAGCAAGACCAGTTCCGGGCAGTCGTTCGCGACTTTGCTGACGCGGAGATTGCACCGCACGCAGCCAATTGGGACCTAGCGCACACCTTCCCCACCGACACTGTGCGAGCCATGGGCGAACTCGGGCTGTTCGGGCTCATCTTCCCCGAGGAATACGGGGGTGCCAGAGCGGACTTCACCACACTCTGCATTGCCATCGAGGAGATCGGGCGAGCCGATCAATCGCTGGGCATCACGCTCGAGGCTGGCGTCTGCTTGGGAGCGAAACCGATCTTCGAGTTCGGATCGGACGCACAGAAGGCCGAGTACCTGCCTGACCTCGTCGGCGGCCGGACGCTCGCTGGCTTTGGACTTACTGAACCCGACGCCGGCTCAGACGCCGGAGCGACCAAGACACGCGCCGTGCTCGACACGTCGAGTGCGCAGCCCCACTGGGTGATCGACGGATCCAAGTGTTTCATCACCAATTCCGGCACCGAGATCACCAGCCTCGTCACAGTGACCGCTCGGACTGCTGATGGCATCTCAACCTTCATCGTGCCCGCGGGAACTGCTGGCTTCATCGTGGAGCCGGCGTACCACAAGATGGGTTGGCACGCATCAGACACCCATGGGCTGCTGTTTGATGGATGTCGAGTGCCCGAATCCAACCTCCTCGGAGCGCCCGGGCGAGGGTTTCAGCAGTTCCTGGCGACCCTCGACGATGGGAGGATCGCCATCGCGGCACTCGCAGTGGGACTGATCCAAGCCTGTCTCGAAGAATGCACGGCGTATGCGAACCAACGGACCGCGTTTGGCAGGCCGATCGGAGCCAATCAAGGAATCGCATTCAAGTGCGCCGACATGGCGGTAGCCGCGGAGACCGCACGCCAAGTGACGTATGCGGCAGCGGCACGCAAGGACGCTGGACTGCCGTTCAAGAAGGAAGCAGCCATCGCCAAGCTCTACGCGACCGAGGCAGCTGTGGCGGCGACGCGCGAAGCAACTCAGGTCTTCGGCGGGTACGGATTCATGGACGAGACTCCGGTGGCGCGGTTCTATCGCGACGCGAAGATCCTGGAAATTGGCGAAGGCACCAGCGAGATTCAGCGAATCGTCATCTCGCGCGAACTCGGGCTTGGACAGCCGGGTTAGCTGGCGAGCAGACGTCCGCAGGACAAATCCGAAGGCGCTTCGCCGCACACGCACGCAGCTCGACGAGACAGCTGAGAGACGTGCGGCTGGTCCGTGTCACACCGTCTTCGTACGGTTGTTCTCATGTTGAGAGACGGCGAGAGCGGGGCCAGGCGGGCTGATGAGGCTGAAGGCGCGCCGGGTGACGATCGTGCTGCCGGCGGGCTCGACCAATTTCATCAACCCAGCGGAATCGGCCAGTCCCACCGACTTACCCAGCTCGACGACGCAGAATCGTTGTCGCTGCGCCGGCTGAACGCTGCGGCGCTCGCTGGACTCGGGCGCGACGAGCTGACCGGCGTGTTGGGTGACATCGAGCGGGTGGCGAACTGCTTGGCGGGCTACCGGGCCGAGGTGCTGGGCGCGCTGGACGTGCTGAACGAGTCGGGTACGGCGCCAGATGCCACGCCCCATCTGTCATTGCGCGACGCCGCGGGAGTGTCCGAGCGTGACGCCCGCCGGATGGTTCGTGCCGCGCAGAAGGCCCGCGAGCACCACACCGTGCTGGAGGCGCTGTCAGAGGGCGACATCACTCCCGCTCAGGCCGAAGCGCTGGGCGACGCACGTGTACCCGACCCAGTGCGTGCCGAGTTGGTGGCAGCCGCGGCCGGCGAAAACACCGACCAGACACGCCGACGTGTGCGGCGAGCGGAGGCCGAGCACTCTGTCGAGACGCCGATGGAGCGTTTCGAGCGGCAGCGGCAGGCTCGTGGTGCGGGGTGGCGGCGTGACCACGAGGGGATGCTGCGGCTGTGGGCCGAGCTGGATCCCGAGACCGGCGCCCATGTCGAGGCCCATCTCGAAATGCTGCGCCGCGAATTCTGGAACGACGACAAGCAGGTGCGCAACGAGCGGCGCACACCTGCCCAGCGCGACGCCGACGTGCTGGCCTATGTGCTCGCGGGCATCACCCACACCGACGCCGACGCGGCCGCGGTCGACCGGCTGCTCGCACGCGCCCGCCGCAATGGCCAAGCCGGAGTCGACATACCCGATGCTGACGACGTTGCGTGCAACGAGCCCCGATGCGGCTGGGACCCTGCGCGGCGGCTGCCGCCGGCGCAGATCAGCGTGCTCATCGGCCTCGAGGCGCTGCGCGGCCAGACCGACGAGATCGGCCTGACCGATGCCGGCACCGAGCTGCCGCCCGAATTCGTTCGGCGCCTGGCCTGCGACTCGGAGGTCATCCCCATCATCCTCGGAGGCCCAGGCGGGTCAGCCGACGCCGGCCGGGCTCGCCGAACCGTGCCGAAACGGTTGCGCAGACTGCTCATCGCACGCGACAGACACTGCAGGTGGCCCGGCTGCGGGGAGCCGCCGTCCCGCTGCGACGCACACCACATCATCCACTGGCTCGACGGCGGACCGACCGATCTCGACAACCTGGTGCTGTTGTGCCACCGGCACCATCACCACCTCCATCAGCACGGCCTCAAGATGGTCCCTCAACCCGATGGCACCTGGGCCACAGCCCAGGAACCAGATCCCAAACCCACGCCACAACGAACCGCCCGACAGCCCCGTGGCCCTTGACAACATCAGGGCTGCTCGGCCCCGCGGAGCGTTCCCCAGGGTCGGACGGACACGCCTCCAACCCTGGACGACCAGCAAGGCCCGGCGGGACAAGACCCCGCTCAGTCCTGCCGGGCAGAGCGAATCGCTCAGCTCGAGCGCGGTGGCGCGCGGATGGCGGCGACGAACGGGGCAGACTTCGAGCGGCAATCCCGTCGGGATATTCGCCGGATTTGCCCTCGTAGCTCAGGGGATAGAGCGTCGGTTTCCTAAACCGTGCGTCGCAGGTTCGAATCCTGCCGAGGGCGCTGATTGGGCGGGCACGACATCAGCAGGCACGCTTGGCAGCAGCGGCAGCATCGCCGATTGCAGCAAGATGGCTCGCTGGAAGACGGGAGTGCCCCATGCACGTCAGCGCGACATTGCCTCAGCACAACCTGCGAGCCGTGCCCGACGAGGTGCGGCGGATCGAGGCCGACGGCTACGACTGCGTCGTCACGATGGAGAACCGGCATGAGCCGTTCATCCCCCTCGGCATCGCAGCGGTGCACAGCGAGCGGGTGAAGCTCGCCACCAGCGTGGCGATCAGCTTCCCTCGCAGTCCGATGGTGACCGCGTCGACGGCGTGGGACCTGCAAGCGGCTTCGAACGGGCGCTTCGTGCTGGGCATCGGCAGCCAGGTCAAGGGCCACAACGAGCGGCGGTTCAGCGTGCCGTGGTCGGCGCCGGCGCCCCGCATGGCCGAGTACGTGCAGGCGATCCGGGCCATCTGGCACACCTGGTCCACCGGCGAGCAGCTCAGCTACGAGGGTGAGCACTACCGCTTCTCGCTGATGACGCCGAACTTCACGCCCGAGCCGATTGACTCAACGCCGCCGATCATGATCGCTGCGGTCGGCCCGGCCATGCTGCGAGTGGCCGGGCAGTACTGCGACGGGGTACGCCTGCACGGCTTTTGCACGCCGGACTACCTGCGGGAACATGTGATGCCCCAGCTGCAGGCCGGGCTCGACCGGGCCGGGCGCGACCGCAGCGACTTCTGGGTGACCGGCGGCGGGTTCATCTGCACCGGCCCCGACGACGAGACCGTGGAGCGCATGGTCGAGTGGGTCCGCTACCGGATCGGCTTCTACGGCAGCACCCGGGCGTACTGGCCCGTGCTTGAACAGCATGATCTCGGGGACCTCGGCGAGAAGCTCAACCACCTGTCTCGCAACGACGGCTGGGGCCAGATGGCCGCTTGCGTCGACGACGACGTGGTGCGGCTCTTTGCTGCGGTGGGTCGCCATGACCAGATTGCCGGCGCCATTGCCGAGCACTTCGACGGGCTGGTCGACGAGGTGAATGCCAGCGTCTCCATGGACATCGGCGCCGACCTGCCGCCGGATGTGATCGGGGACATCGGTGCCATTGCGACCGACGGCGGCCGTAGCTACATATAGGAAATGATGACGATTGCCCAGAAGAGCGATGAGGCAATCAGTATGTAGAGCGGGATGCGCCAGTTGGGTTGATTGCGAGGCATCGGTTTCAGCCCTAGAGCCCTGAGCAGCGGTTTGAGGATTCCCGACCTGTGCTACTCGGCCTGTTCAACGTCAGACTAGCCACAGCACTTGTTGAGAAGGAGCAGCGATGACAGACGCATCAGAAGCAATCGTGGAAGTCCGCGACTACACGATCGAGCCCGAGTGGTTCGACGCCTACCGGCAGTGGGCCACCGACCATGCGGCACCGTGGCTGCGGGCCAACCTCGACGTCATCGATTTCTGGGTCGACGACGGGCATGAGCCCGAGGTTGCGGGGTCAGACCCGCAGGTGTCCCCCCACGGCCAGCCCAACGTGTGCTGGATCATCCGCTGGGACAGCCGGGAAGCCCGCGAGGAGGGCTTCCGCTCGAAGCTCGGCGGCGCCGAGTGGCAGGAGATCTGGGCAATGCACCCGAACCCGAACGCCTACCTGCACCTCAACGTGCGCTTCATGACGGCCGCCTGAGCCCAGAAGCAACCGATCCCAGCAATCCGAGAACTTGGGCGGCCTGAGCTCGCAAGAGACTGGGCCACTGCCTGCAACGGCCCGCACTCGCGAGAGACGGGGCCGCTGCTTTCGGCGGCGTGATCTAGAAGTCCCGCAGGACTGACGAGCGCGCCACGGTGATCGGACGTGTCGTGGGTGGCGTGTTGCGGCTGCGGCCCACGAATCGGGGCACGCCGTCGGTGATCACGGCGCCGATGGCAGCCATGTCGCCGTTCTTCATGGCGTCCAGTGCGGTGTCCTTGGTGCCGCCGAGCGGGGCGTCGATCACGATCAGGTCGGCGTCACGGCCCGGCGCCACAAGACCATTGTTGAGGCCGAAGACTCGGGCCACGTTGCCGGTGGCGGCGCCGATCAGATCAACGACGTCGAGGTCGCTGACCGCTGCCATGTGGATGATCGTGTAGAGCATCCCGAGCGGCATGATCCCGCTGCCGGTGGGCGTGTCGGTGCCGATGAGCAGCCTGTCGAAGGCGTCGTGGCGGTGGGCGGCCTCGGCGGCGAGGATGCCGGTGCGCAGGTTGCCCGCAGCGCACACCTGCATGCCCATCTGCGTCTCACCGGCAATGACGTCGTAGTAGCGGTCTTCAATCGCGACCGGCCCGCCGTTGATGTGGAACGAGATGTCGGGATCGATGTCCAGCACGTCCTCGCCGGTCACCGGGAACGTGCCGGGAATCGAGCAGCCTCCCGTGTGCAGGGTGGTGACGAGCCCGGCTGCCTTGGCCATGGCGACGAGCTCGACGTAGTCCTTGGCGCTCTCGACGGCACCGAAGCCGGCCTTGGTCAGCCAGACGCCGTCGGCCCGCACGGCGGCGAAGTCCTCGGGCGTCAGTCCGGGCTCGAGCAGCAGCGAACCGGCGTGCACCCGCATGCCGCCGGGCCGGTAGTTCTCGTAGCACTTGTGGGCCGCGACCGCGAGCGCCTTCACCCCCGCGACGTCGGTCGGCCGACCGGGAATGTGCACCTCGCCCGCCGACAGCACGGTGGTGGTGCCGCCGTGGACGTAGCTCTCGAGATAACCGACGGTGTTCTGCCGCGGCGTGAAGTCACCGAACGCCAGGTGCACATGCGAATCGATCAGCCCGGGTGCCACCGTGGCCCCGCCCGCATCGATCACCACGTCGCAACTGTCGAGATCAACGCCGCCAGCAGCGCCGACGGACTCGATCAGCCCAGCGTCGGTCACCAACGTGTCGGCATCGATGAACGGATCGCGCCAGTCTCCTGACAGAACCACGCCGAGGTTGGTGATCGCCGTCCTCATCGGATCAACCCCTGCTCGATGCCCCATCGGCGCCAAGGCCGCGACCCCGGTGGTCGGGGCGCCCCCGGTTCGCGAAACAGCGAAGCGCTGCGATTCCAGCCGAGGACGTCGCCGCCTCTGTGGGCCGTTGTGCTTCGCATCAGGTCAGCCCGTCCTCGCCCACGGCGTCGTCGATGCTGAGCCCGCCGACCCGATGGTGCGGGCGGCCCCGGTTGGCGAAACAGCAGATCACCGCAATCTCGTCTGCCAGCGGCGCGTCGTGCAACGTGATGCTCATGGCGTCGTAGTGCGAGCGCACATACAACGCATCCTTGTACGCAAGCGGGATGTCAATGGACGCGCCGGGCTGCGCCCGCTTCGTCGCGGAGGAGATCCACGCGGATCCGCCACCCGCTGCCTCGCGCAGCACGTTGCCGTACGGCGTCGTCAGCAGCGCCACGCCGTGCTCCTGCTCACCGTCGAGCCCGACGATGGCCGCCTTGCCGTAACTCTCGATCGAATACGGCTTCATCTGCTCCACCGCCAGCCCAGCAATCTCGTTGCCCAGCTCGATGCTCGCCTCGTAGTACGGCGACAGGTCGTCGACATGCCGTCCGGCGAACTCGTTGCGGACCACCGCCACCACGGCCACCTTGCGCAGCACCGGCTCGACGACCGCGCCGGCCTCGCTGCGGGTGTCCTCCACAAACGTCACCATCTTGCGGATTTCCATCACGCTTCTCCCTCGCCGCCGTCGCGACCGGCGCTGTGTCGACCGGCCCCATGCAGGCCGTCACCGTCCCCGCCAGCGCTGTGCCGCCCGGCCCCAACCCACTCAGCGTCGTTGCCCTCGAGCATCGCGTCCAGCAGCCGCTCGGCGCCGGCCCAGTCGTAGGTGCGGAAGCTGTGACCCCGGGTCACGTGCTGCGCGCCGGCATAGAACATTTCGTACTGGGTGTGGCGGCTCGCAAACTCCGAGCCGATCGCGTCCCACGTCAGCTTCAGGAACTTCATCCGCTCATAGGCCCCCTCGCCCTCACGGGCCGACACCAGCGTGCTGTCGAGCACAGCCGCGACTTCGGGATGAGCCAGATCGGCCTCAGACGACGGCAGCATGATCAGCCCGCCACCGGCCAGCTCACGGATCTCGGTGACGATCTGCGGGTACAGAGCCTGGGTTGTTACTTGAGCCGAGTACAGCAGGTGCCGGTTCGGCACGAAGTACTCGCCGACATGAAACCCGCTCGCCTCCATGCCGAACAGCAGACCTTCGATCGCCGCCACTCGGGCAGCCAGCTCGCCCAGCTTCGCCTGCACTGCCGGCATGTTCACGGTGCCGATCATCTCGGTGAGCCGCCGGGCCACCGCCAGCAGGAACCGCAGCTTGACCACCAGGCGCACCTGGGCTTGATAGTTCTGGTACACGTGCCCGGGCGTCTCGTGGAACTGGCGCCGGCACATGTCGACGTCGCGGTACACGAACACCCGCTCCCACGGCACCACCACATCGTCGAAATAGATGATGGCGTCGTTCTCGTCGAACCGGTGTGACAGCGGGTTGTCGAACGGGCTCACCGCATGGTGCTCGAAGCTCTTGCGGGACACGATCTTCACACCGGGCGCATCGAGCGGCAACGCGAACGAGATCGCCAGATCCTCCTCACCAGGCTGCAGCGGCTGCAGGTTTGCGACGAACACCTCCTGCGCCATGATCGAGCTGGTCCCCAGCATCTTCGCCCCGCGCACCACCGGCCCATCAGGCCCCTCATCGACGATGTGCGCCGTCATGTGAGGATTCGACTGATCGCCCCACGCCTTGGACCGGTCCGCCTGAGGGTTGATGATCACGTAGGTAAGAAAGACGTCGTTGGCCCGAGCCCACTCGTAGTAGTCCCAGTAGGCCGACGCATACGAAGCGCCGTGCGCCTCGAACAAATCAAGACGCATCAACTGCCCCGACACAGCACACGCCAGATGATCAGGCGAGCGGCCCATAAACCCGGCATGCAGCTCCGCCCAAGCCGTCATAGCCAAGCGCTTGGCCACCAATTCCTCATAGCTGGTGGGCATCTGCCAAGCCAAATTGGCCCGCCGCCCCCCACCGACATCGAACGTCATCAGCTCCGGGTTGGCGGCTTGAAAGTCGTACAGCGAGGCGAACGCCCGGCAGCTCTCAGCAAAAGCCGGATGCCCAGCAACCCGCGAGATCAGCTCGCCATCGAGAAACACCGCCCGGTCGGTGTCCAGAGCAGCCAGATGCGCCCGCCCGTCCTTCACCGCACCAGCCGACATGCCAAGACACTAAGGACTCGAACCAAGAGACACAGATGCCAAAGCCGGGGAGGCGGCAGGAGACTCGGCGACGTTGCGACCTGCCGGATCGCGGGAGCCGAGGCTCATGCCGCCTCCCCAGCGGGCGCAAGAGGTGCGCCCCCTGCAAGGCGTCAGTTCATAGGCACAAGCTCAGCAGTACCAAAGACCACACGAAAACGAACGCACCAAACCGAAACGGTGCTGTACCGGTCAAGGTCCACATCGTCGGGAATCACATAGTTCTGCGCCCCGATGTTGCCCTTCAGGTCGCCCAAGTCGATGAAATCGTCCACAAGATTGCCGACCGAGGCGTCCGGACCCGCAGAGTGCAGGTACACGTTCAGATCGGGGCCGTTGTCGGTGGCGAAGTCGTCATCGAACCGCAGGAAGGTCTGCGTGCCGTCGGTCAGCACCACCGCAGTGCCGACGGCTGGATGCGACCGGGGCCCGAAGCTCCCCACAGACGCGACCCGCACGCCGCCGTCAGCCATCTCCTCGGCCGCCGCCATCGTCTCGGCCTGCTCCTGCTCCCGCTCGGCGGCGAGCTGCGCAGCCTCGTCAGGGCCCATCATCTGCTCCTCAGCAGCTTCCAACTGGGCGATCTCTTCCAGCATCGGGTTCAGATCCCCGTACATCTCGCCCATCGCCTCGTCCGAGCCGTCGGCCATTGCGTCGGTGCGCATGCGGTCCGCTTCAGATTCGAGCTCCGAGCGTCGCTCGGCGAGCGCTGCCCGGCCATCAGAACCGCCACTGGCCACTGCCGCGCTGATGAGCTCGTCGATGTCGGTATCGCCAAGATCGGCGGCGAACTCCGGAGCTTCCTCGTCCACCACTTCGTCCACGAAGATCAGGTGGACCCCGAACACAACGAAGGCCAGGTAGAGGACCACCGCCGAAGCAACGCCGAGGCCTAACGCCGCCGCCCATCGGCCGCCCGTGGTCCGGGGGATCAACTTGCCGAGCATCCGTTTCATTGCTCGGTCACGTTCTTGTTCATGGCCATAACCGTAGGAGCCAGCCTCGCCGTCTCATAGTCAAGAGCGCTGATTCGGCGCCGAATCATCACGACCGCCGACGTGCCAGATTCAGCAGCACCCCCGCCAGCACGAACACGCTGCCCGCCATGTACGGGATCGACACGAACCCGAACTCCCACGCGTACCGCACGGCACACGGGCTGGTGATGCTGCATGCCGTGGCGCCTTCGAGATCGGGGAAGTGCTGCAGCAGGTAGTGCCACGTCGACATCGCAGCGCCCGCCACGCACATCGGCAGCCCGTAGCGCCACACCCCCCGGTCACGGACGAACGCCCCAATCACCAGCACCAGCGCGAGCGGGTACATCGCGATGCGCTGGAACCAGCACCAGCGGCAAGGCTCGAGATGGGCGATCTCGGACAGGTACAGCGAGCCCAGCGTCGCCCCAACGGCCAACACAGCCGCAATGCCCGCCAGCGTCGAGGCACCCCCGAAGCGCGAACCCGCACGCCTGCCGCCCCGCCACAGCACCAGGACCGTCGCCGCATTGCAGCCCAGCGCGCACACGGCGAACAGCTGCAGCATCTGGCTCAACGACACAGGTGCTCAGCGTGCCATACAGCCGTGCGCGGCACCAGTAGCAAGACCCGAAGACTTGTGACGGTTACCGCGGTGCCTGATCTGGTTTCCCGATGGGGATCCACAGCGACGCAAACGCCACAATCGCCGAGACCAAGAAGAACACCAGCCCGTGCTGGTAGTAGACGAGCGAGCTCGACTCGTCCTTCAGCAGAGCAAACAGGCCTGCAATGCCGATCGCCGAGGCCGCATACCGCAGCGTGTTGAACAGCCCGCTGATCTCGCCGAAGTACGACTCGTCCACCCAGGCCAGCGCCACGCTGTTGAGCAACGGCACGCACATTCCCCAGCCCAGCCCGAACAGCGCAATCGTGGGCGCCATCTCACGCAGATAGTCGGCCTCGGGCCCCAGCCGGATGACCTGCCATCCGATGGCCACGATCTGAATGGCGGCACCGGTGCGGCACAGGGCCATCGCGTTCCAGCGCTCCCCGAGCCGGCTGAAGAACACCGTGGACGCGCCGGCCACGATCGGTCCGACCGTGACGCCCAGCCCGACCTGGTTCTCGGAGTAGTCCCAGAAGTTGAACATGAACAGCGGCCAGATCAACCAGATCGATTGCGAGGAGATGCCCACCAGGAAGTTGGCCAGCTGCGTTACCCACACGCCGCGTCGCCCCAACAGGTGCAGGTTGAGCAGCGGCTCGGGATGGCGCAGCGAATTGACGACGAACCAGGCGAACGCCCCCACCCCCACGGCCGCAACGGCAAGCGTGACCGGCGATGTCCAGCCCCACACCCGGCCGCCCTGCATGATCGCCGTGACCAAGGCGGCCAGCCCGATGGTGCCCGCAGCCGCGCCGGTGACGTCGAGCCGGTGCGATGTCTCGGGGGGCGGCAGCTCGGTCAGCACACGCCACGCCGCAACGAGCATCACCAGCGCGACCGGGGCGCTGATGAAGTACAGGACGCGCCAGCCCAGCGTTCCCAGCAGGAATGCCGACAGTCCGGGCGCGATGCCCGCAGCCAGCGGACCCGCAGCGGACCACAGCCCTACAGCGGTGGTGCGCCTCGACGCGGGAAACAGCGGCAGGACCAGGCTGAGAGAGGCGGGCAGGATCGCCGCGCCGCCCAGCGCCTGCATGACCCGCGCCAAGTTGAGCGTCCACACCGTGGGTGCCAGCGCGGAGGCGACCGCCGACAGCGCGAACAGCACAAGCCCCAACTGGAAGATGAACTTGCGCCCGATGCGGTCGGCCAGCCGGCCCGCAAGCGGCAGGAATGCGGCGGTGCCGATCATGAATCCGGCGATGCCCCACCCCACATCGGCTGCGGTGGCGCCGGCGAAGCTGCCCTGGATCGCATCCAGGGCGATATTGGTGGCCGTGCTGTTGAAGCCGACCAAGACCGTGCCCAGCGAGGCCACCATGAGCGCCCGCCAGGCCCGACCCGACACCTGCTCTCGCGCACCCGGACGGCTCGGAGGCACAACTCGACTCGCGGCGGGTTCTGGCGGGGGCGCGACGGCCGAAGCGTTGCGCCGCCCGGCGTCGACGTCGCCGACCCCATCGCGGCGCTGGATCAGCGGGGGGCCGTCCCCGACCGGGGCCGCCGTCCCTCGCTGGGAGTCCGTGCTGACGGGCGGCACCGGCGGAACCCGCGAAGGGTCAACCCCGCTGAGGTCGACCTCGTTCCGCATCCGCACAAGCGTACGGTGCAGCCCGCGCTGCCAATCGCAGAAATCGAACGGTGATTAGAGAAGCTGTCAGGCGCTGACAGCGAGGTGGCTACCGGCCGTGGAACACCGGCTCGCGCTTGTCGACGAACGCCTGCGCGGCTTCCTTGTGATCGTCGGTCTGACCGGTATGGATGTGGTGCGCGGCTTCCATGTCGAGGCATTCGCCCATGTCGCCGTGAACCGCCCGGTTCAGGTTCTCCTTCATGTACCGGTAGGCCACCGTGGGCCCGTTGGCCAGCCGCCGGGCGATGGCACCCACCTCGTCCATCAGGCTGTCGGCTTCGAACACGCCGTTCACCAGTCCCAGCGACACGGCCTGGTCCATGTCGACCCGGTCCGACAGGAAATACAGCTCACGCGCCTTGGCCGACCCGATCAGGCGTGACATGAACCACGTGCCGCCGTAGTCGCCGCTGAAGCCCACCCGGGCAAACGCCGTGGTCATGACCGCGTTGGGCGCGGCGTACCGCAGGTCGCATGACAGGGCCATCGACAGGCCCGCGCCGGCTGCGGCTCCCGGCAGCGCAGCAATCGTCGGCTTGGGCATCTCGTACAGCCGTCCGGAGGTATCGCGCTGGCTGCGGCGCTGGTTGTGCACCCGGGCGTCGTACTGCAGCGGGCTGCCGCCGCCCTCGCCGCCGGCCGCGGCCATGCCCTTCACATCGCCGCCGGCGCAGAAGGCGCCGCCCGCTCCGGTCAGCACCAGCGCCCCCACGTCGGAAGCCACCTCGGCATCGGCGATCGCAGCGACGAGCCCCTCCATCATCGGCGTGGACATCGCGTTGCGGCGCTCGGGGCGGTTCAGCGTGATCGTCATCACGCCGTCGCTGATGTCGACGAGTATGTCGTCGGTCCCAGTATCGAAGACCCGGTCAGCCATCTCTGTACTCCTTGTTCGGTCTGATCGCCAGTGCGGGCGGCGCCGGTTCGGCCAGTCGCCGGCCCAACCAGCCTCCGCAGTATCGCGGACGGGTGCAACACGCGCAGGGCTGCAGAACTGGCTGCGCCAGGACTAGCCCTCGGTGTCGTCGGGAACGAACGAACCGAGCACCAGCTCGACCGTGCGGACGCTTCCGTCGAGACCGATCACCTTCATCTCGACTCGATCACCGGGCAGCAGCGCCAAGATCTCCACGACGAGGTCGTTGCTCGTGCGGATCTCCGCGCCTTCGAATTCGATGATCACGTCACCCGCCTCGATGCCCGCCCGTTCGGCGGCCTCGCCAGGGTCGAGGCCCACAACCAGCGCGCCGTAGGTGACCTCCGGCGGCATGTCGATGTCGGGCAGCTCATCGTCAGGATCAGGGCCTGGCTCCACGGTCTCGGGACCGATGTCGCCGAGTCCGCCGCCCGGCCCGAGGTCGTCAGACTCGTCGGGGGTCTCGCGAGCGGCAATGAAGTCTTCGACCGACGTGACGCGCACACCCAGGTAGGCCTTGGCCTGCACCACGCCCTCGAGCAGTTGGTCAATGATCGGGCGGGCGTTATCGATGGAGATGGCGTAGCCGATCCCCTCCGCGAAGCCGCCACGGATAGCGGTGTTCACGCCGATGACCTCGCCGGCTGCATTCACGAGCGGCCCGCCGGAGTTGCCGGGGTTGATCGCCGCGTCTGTCTGGATGAGCCGCACCAGCCGGTGGCCGTCGGGGAAGTCGATGACGCGATCGAGGCCCGACACGATGCCGGCCGTCACCGTGGGCTCGCCGTCGATGTCGAAAGCGTTGCCGATCGCGATTACCTCGTCCCCGACCTCCACGCCCTCGGTGGAACCGAGGCGGGCCGTCGGCAGCCCACCGCGGTCAACCTTCAGCACGGCGAGATCGCGGGTCGGGTCGCTGGCGACGACCTCAGCGGGCACGAGCTCGCCTCCGAACAGCCGGACATGCACCGTCTCGGCATCACGGACCACATGCTCGTTGGTGACGATGTGACCGTCGGCCGCCACCACGAAGCCCGAGCCGCCGCCGTCTGGGCTCTCAGCGGTCACGACCTTCACGATGACTACGGATTCCTGGACCGCCTCAAGGACGGCCTTGACGTTGATGCCTTCGATCCGGCTGCCCAGCGGCGCCCCGGGCTGGCCCAGCTCGCCGGTGAGCATCTGCGCCCAGATGTCGGCAAGGAGGGTGGGATCGAGGTCGACCGTTCCGTCCGCTGACAACGCACCGCCATTGCTCGGCGAGGCAGAGTCGCCAGAACCGGGGACACCGAACAGGTTCGAGTTGGCGAGCACCTGGCTCCAGAAGTCGGCGTCGCCGGTGGACCCTTCCGGTGGCAACACGTCCGGGGTCCCGCCGTCGTCAGCCTCGACCGCGTCGTCAGCACCCGACCGCTCGGCGCTGGGCGGCGCCTCGGCCGCCTCGTCGACACCCGTCGGTCCGCTGTCGTCGCCGCCGAGAACGATGACCAGGATCAACCCAGCCACCAGCGCGCCGGCCATCGCGCCGACCGCAGCAGCCACGCCGGCCAGCAAGCAGCCGGGTCGAGACCGCTGCAGATCGTCGACGCCACGCGCGGAAGACGGTGCCTGCGAAGGCACAGCCGGCTGGGGAACCGTCGACTGCGCTGTGAGCACTTCGGGTGCCGGCTCGCCGCCCGGTTGCGCCTCAAGCACTGCGGACACCGGCGATGGCTCTGTGCCGACGTCGGGCGCGGCACCGAGCTGTGTCTCGACGCTCGATCCCCGCAGCGGCGGCGGGCTGGCCGAGTACGGGAAGAACATCAGCGAGCGGCGAGTCGCTCGGCTGCGCTCGCCGACAGGAAGTCGACCTGTTCCCGGAAGACATCAGTGTCGGTTTCCTCTGCGTCGGCCATCACGCCTCGCAAGTACCGATTCAACACACCCTCCGCTATAGCAGCCAATCGCCAGTACGAGAACGCGCGGTAGTAGTCGACTCCCGAGACATCGCGCCCCGACGCATCGGCGTACCAATCCAGCATCTCGCTGCGCGACGCAAAGCCGCCCGCCTGGGTCGGAGCCGAGGTGCCCGCCGACGGCTCGTCGGGCGACACCCAGTTGTTCATCAAGTAGCCCACGTCGGCCATCGGGTCGCCGAGCGTGCACAGCTCCCAGTCGAGCACGGCCACGATGGCCCAGTGCTCATTGGGCTTGGCACCGGAGATCATGTTGCCGAGCCGGTAGTCGCCGTGGACGATCGCCGAGCCGATCTGGGTGGGTTTGCGGGCCTCCAGCTCTGCGGCCACGTCATCCATGATCGGCAGTTCACGCGTCTTGGACTGTTCCCACTGGCGCTTCCAGCGGCGCAGCTGCCGGCCCAGGTAGTCCTCGCGCCGGCCCAGGTCGCCGAGGCCGACATCGTCGGGCTCAACAGCGTGCAAGCGAGCCAGCACGTCGGCGACCTGCCGGCTCAGCGGGGCGCGTTCGCTCTCGGGCACCAGCGCCGACTCGTCGGCGGAGTGCAGCACCGCCCCGACCTCGTGGCTCATCACGTAGAACGGCGCCTCATTCACCTCGGGGTCGGCGCACAGCGCAATCGCGCGAGGCACCGGCACGTCGGTCTGGCCGACACCGGAGATGATCTTGTGCTCGCGGCCCATGTCGTGCGCCGTGGCCAGCACATGGCCCAGCGGCGGCCGGCGCAGCACCACCGAGGTGCCGTCGGCGCAGTGCACGCGGTAGGTCAGGTTCGAACGCCCACCCGCGATCAGCTCGAAGCGAAGCGGCTGAGCAGCCTGCGGGACGTGCTGGGCAAACCAGTCACTGACCGCCGGGGCATCGATCCCCGCTGGCACGTCCGACACATCTAGCCGCCGTAGGTGTAGAAGCCCCGGCCGGTCTTGCGACCCAGCAGCCCGGCGTCGCACATGCGGCTGAGCATCGGCGGCGGGGCGTAGAGCTGCTCGCGGAACTCCTCGTACAGCGACTCGGCCACCGCAAGGGTGGTATCGAGGCCGATCAGGTCGCACAGCGCCAGCGGGCCCATCGGGTGATTGCAGCCCAGCACCATGCCGGCGTCGATGTCTTCGGTGGAGGCGAAGCCCGATTCGAGCATCCGGATGGCGGACAGGATGTAGGGGATCAGCAGGGCGTTCACGACGAAGCCGGCCCGGTCCTGGGAGTCGACCACCCGCTTGCCGAGCCGTTCGGCCGCGAACGCCCGGCACCGCTGGGCGGTGTCCTCGGCGGTCAGCAGCGACGAGATGACCTCGACGAGCCCCATCACGGGCACCGGGTTGAAGAAGTGCATGCCGATGACTTGCGAGGGCCGGTCGGTCGCCATGGCCAGCTTCATGATCGGGATGGCCGAGGTGTTGGACGCCATCACGGCGCCCGGGTCCGTCAGCACCTTCGACAGCCGGCCGAACACCTCCAGCTTGGCCGCCTCAGCCTCGACGACGGCTTCGATCACGAACTCCCGGTCGGCGAGATCGTCGAGGTCGAGACCGAACGACATGGCCCCCAGCGCAGATTCCCGCCCGGCCTCGTCGAGCTTGCCGGCGTTGAACGCCCGGTTCAAGCTCTTCTCGATGCGAGCCATGCCGGCTGCGAGCGCACCCTCGTCGACTTCGACAATCTTGACGTCGCACCCGTTGCGGGCTGCGATTTCGGCGATGCCGGACCCCATCAGGCCGCAGCCGACCACCCCTACCCGTTCAATGGAACCGTTGCTAGACACGGGGGGCAATCTACCCGCCCGTGTCCGCCGGGTCCCCGGCACCCAAGCGGAGGTTCAGGAGAATCTCAGGCTGTCTGGCGGGATCGGTCGATGGCGCCGCGCACAGCGGCCACAACCTCGTCGGCGGTTGCGCCGGGCGTCAGCACCGCAGCCACGCCCGCCTCACGCATCGCGTCGAGGTCGCCGTCGGGCACGATGCCGCCCAGGATGACCGGGATCGACTCGGCCCCCTGCTCACGCAGGCGTTGGACGACCAGCGGCATGAGCGCCTCGTGGGCGCCCGACAGCATCGAGACCCCGATGGCGTCCACGTCCTCGTCGATGGCGGCCGCAGCCACGCTCTCGGGAGTCTGGAACAGCCCGGTGTAGATCACCTCGAAGCCGGCATCACGCAGCATCCGCGCCACCACCTTGACCCCGCGGTCGTGCCCGTCCAGACCAAGCTTCGCAATCAGCACCCGAGACATCGCAGCGACCCTAGAGGATCAACCGAGAGATTCAGACGCCACAGCTACTGCTCAGATTGCCCGGGATACGGGATGGCCTCAGGCAACGGACCGCTGATGACCGGCGCAGCCGCCTCGAGCCCGGCAGCCAACCGGAACGCCGTCTCCCAACCACTGGGCCGAGCCCCGAGCTGAGCCATGGCCACCTCCGCTTCAGAACGCAACGCGTCGGTGTCGGGCGCTTCGAACGACTCGTGACCGATGGCGCGGGCCAGCCGCACCACGGCCTGGCTGAGCCGGCTGTCGGTGGCATCGATGAGTACCAGGGCCTGCTCGAACGCTGATTCCATCGCGGGCCGGTCGGCGTCGCGTGCATGGGCAAGGGCCCGGGCAACCAGCGCGGTGCGCACATCGAGATAGGTGCCCGTGCCGCTCGCCATGGCGAAGCGGGACTGCTCCAGCGCATCGATCGTGCGGCCGACGGCTGCATAGGCGATAGCCAGGCTGGAGTGCAGGTAGGTGGACGGCAGGTCGTCGGAGCTGACGGCTTCGAGTGCGGTGATCGCATCTTCGGGCCGGCCGAGCTGCAGCAACGCCAGCCCTACCGACACCTCCAAGTCGAGCAGGCCGATCACCGCGGTCCGCTCGGTTCGGTCGGCGGTCTCGTCGGGGCCTGCGGCGGCGAATGCATCGCGTCCAGTGGTTCGATCCCAGCCGGCGCGTAACAGGTCGTCCATGGCGGTCTCGGGATGGCCCATCTGCACTGCTGCGCCGGCCCGGACCGCCCGGGCGAATCCTTCGAGCGGGCGGCCTGGCATGTCGCTGGCGTGCTGAAAGCACTCGGCCAGTACGGCCCGGCTGCGCTGCAGTTCGCCCACGGCGGCGTAGGACCGGCCCAGCAGGCCCAACGCCTGCACGACGCCGAAGTCGCTGTGCACGTCTCGGAAGACCTGTTCGGCTGCACGAGCTCTCTCGACGGCTTGCAGCGCCCGCCCTGACCACAGCCCCAGCGACGCCAGCAGCAGGTCCATCATCGCTTCGGTGAATCGCTCTCCTCGCTCGTGGGCGATGGTGTGCACCGATCCGGCCAGCTCTTCGGCCTCGTCACGGTCACCCGCATGGAAGCGCAGGAACGCAAGCAGGCTTTCAGCGGTTGCCAGGCCGACCATGTCGCCGAGGTCGCCGAATCTCTCGATGGCGGTGGTGACACGGTCGCTGGCTTCGGAGATCAAGCCCTGCTCGAACGACAGCCAGGCCAGGTTCTGCAGGCACCATGCCACGCCGCTGTCGTCGCCGAGGTAGGCGAACGTGCCGTTGGACTCGTTGATGTAGCGGTCGGCGCGTGCGTAGTCGCCGGCTCGCAGCGAGGCAATCCCGCGCAGCCGCAGCGATTCGGCTGCCTCGCGCACCTCGCCCATCGTGCGGAACTGGTCGAGCGCGTCGGCGAGCAGTTTGTCTGCCGCTGCATGGTCGTCGCCCGCCAAGGCCACCTCGCCCAGCACGCGCAGACCATGTGCCGCGGCGAGCCGGTTGCCGTTCAGCGTCGCCAAGGCGCGGGCCAGCTCGGCGTCGGCATGGGCGCCGTGCAGCTCCCCCAGCCGCAGGCGTGCGCCCGCCCGTCCCAGCGCCATGTCGATGAGCCGCGGGTCGGCGTCGCCCAGCATTTCGATGGCGCGTCGGTAGAACTGCGCCGCGGCGTAGTGGCTGTCGCGAGCCGCAGCCCACTTGCCGGCACGACCGAGCCACTCGATGGCCACCTCGGTCATCCCGCCTTCGAAGACGTCGCCGTTGGAGCCGCTGCCTGCACGGGCATTGCCCGCAATCGATGTGCCGGTCACGGTCTGGCCGGCATCGCCGCCCAGTTCCACTGCCGAAGCGAAGTGATCGGCAATGACGCCGACCGAGTCACTGGCGGGATCGTCGCGGTTCTGCGCCAGCCACAACGCGACGTCGAGATGCCGCTCGGCCCGGTCGATCTTGGTCAGCATGCTGTAGGCGACGTCGCGCACCACGTCGCTGCGGAACGTCCAGGCGTCTGCCTCGCTGGCGAAGATGTCCTTGTCGACCAGCCGCTGAAACACCGCGAGGTCTCCCTCGCCGCCGTCGGCCGGATTCGTCGCCGACACCAACTCCAGCAGTTCGCTGATCCCGCCGCCGCCCCCGAGCACCGAGGCAGCATCCACCAGCCGCCGCTCGGGCGGGCTCAGCGTGTCGAGGCGGGCAGCCACCAGCCCGCGCAGCGTGTCGGGCATCTCTGCCAGCGACCGTTCCTCATGATCGGGGCGGGCTCCGGGGCCCACGACGCCCGATTCACGCAGCAGCACGCACATCTCCTCCAGGAAGAACGGGTTGCCGCCGCTTCGTTCGTAGAGCTGATCGGCCAGGTAGGCGGGAACGCTCCCGCCCAGCAGCTCAGCGGCCATCTCGGCGGTGGCCGCGCGACCCAGCGGGTCCAGGTTCAGCACCACGGTGCTGTGACGACCCGGCGGCACGGTCCAGCGCTGCTCGTCCATGTTCCAGCGCGCCGTCGTGATGACGACGAACGGCTGGTTCGCGAGTGCCGCCAGCAGCTGCTCGAGCACGCTGAGCAGCCGCTCCTCTGCCCAATGCACGTCGCTGAGCAGCAGCAGCACCGGTCGGCGCCTAGTGAGGGCGCCCAGGAAGCGGCGCAGGGAGCGGAATGTGGCTTCGGCGCGCCACTCGATCTCCGCGGGGTCACCGGTGCCGACGCGCCCGAGCACGGCGAGCACGACATCGGTGATCTCGTCGATCTCCTCGTAGCTGACGGTGCTGGCGGGTGCATCCGAGCCCGCAGGCGAGCCGGCGCTGTTCATCGGCTGCAGCACCTCGGCGACCAGCGACGAGATGCGCCGGGTGGCCAGCACGGTCGAATCGCTTGCGCTCACATCTGCCGCTGCCGCAATGGCGTCGCCCAGGCAGCGCAGCGGATTGGTCTCGTCGTAGGGCAATGCCATGCTCTCGAGCACCATCGCATCGTGGCGTTCGACCGCACCCGAGACCGCCTCGCGGGCAAGGCGGGTCTTGCCCATGCCAGCCTCGCCCACGATCTGGCACAGCTGCGCGCGCCGGCGGGCTACGGCGGTGTCGATGGCCGAGTCCAGCAATGCGCTCTCGAGGCCACGGCCCACCATTTGTGACAGCGATGCGCTGCGGTGCCGGCCGGGCGGCGCCAGTTCGCCGCTGGCCAGGTAGACCGGCAGCGGCTCGTCGCGCCCGCGCAGGCCGATCTCGCCCCGGGACGTGTAGTTCACGATGCCGACCGTGGCCGCCTGCGTCGTCGGGCCGACGAGCACCTCGCCCGCTTCGGCGAGGGTCTCCAGCCGGCTAGCGATGTTCACCGTGTCGCCCATGGCCGTGTAGTCGCCGCCCGCCCGCAGCGCCCCCACCAGTACTTCGCCGGTGTTGATGCCGATGCGAATCCGCAAGTTGAGACCGCGCTCGACGTTGAAGGCCTCCAGCGAGCGCTGCATCCGGAACGCGGCCCGCAGCGCACGTTCGGGATCGTCCTCGTGGGCGGTGGGCGCGCCGAACAGCGCCAGGATCGCGTCGCCGATGATCTTGTCGACCGTGCCTCCGAATGCGGTGACGTCGCCCACCAAGCGTTGGAAGCACTGGTCGATGAGATGCTTCAGTTCTTCAGGGTCGGCGGCCTCGCCCATGGACGTGAAACCGACCAGGTCCGCGAACAGCACCGTGACGACACGACGCTCCTCGGTATGGGAGAGCAGGTTGCCGCAGCTCGGGCAGAAGCGTGCGCCCTGCGGCACTTCGGTAGCGCAGGCAGGGCACGTCATCGCAGCAGTCTAGAAACGACGCCGGAAACAGGCCGCATGCTGGCCGATATTGCCGCTTCGTGTCGCCGCGACTACTGGTGCGCGATGGCCTCGAGAATGTTCATGCGGCCGGCACGGCGGGCGGGCAGCAGCGCTGCCACCAACCCCGCCAGCCCCGCAGCGACGACGTAGACGGCGAGGGTTCCGAACGGCACATCGACGGTCGTGATGAACGAGTCGGGAACGGCCAGCGAGCCTGCGACGCCGAGGATCGTGCCGACCACGACGCCCATCACGCCCCCGAACGTGGCGACGATCGCTGCCTCCCAGCGCACGGCGCGCCGAAGCTGGCGCCGGGTCATGCCCACGGCGCGCAGCAGACCTATCTCTCTGGTCCGTTCAAAGACCGACAGCGCCAGCGTGTTGGTGATGCCGACCAGGGCGATCACGAACGACAGGCCCAGCAGCGCGGTGATCACGGTGAAGATCGAACTGACCAGGCTCTCGTTGGCCTCTCGGAACTCGGCCCGGTTCTCCCCGGTCACACCGGGATAGCGGCCTACGACTTCGGAGACGGCGACTTGGCTGCGTTTTGCCCGGTCGGCTTCATGTTGGGCGCGCTGGGTCTCGGAGAGGCCCTGAACATCCATCGGGGCCACCAGAGCAGTGCCGAAGCGGTAGTCACGACGACTGAAGTGCTCCTCCCACAGAGCGTTGTCGATCAGCCAGTTGCCGTAGATGGCCGCTTCGGTATAGATCGCCGCCACCGTCAGCGTCACCGTCTCGTTGTCGGGGAACGTCGCCGCCAGCGTGTCCCCGACAGTGACGTCGAGGTCTTCGGCAGGGTCGACGTGCAGTGCGACCCCGGTGAGGGGATCGCCGCTGGCGATGCTGCCGGCGATCACTCCGCCGTCCATGTGGTGCTCGACAGCATGAAAGTCCGCAGTGACGACGTCGCGGCTGTCACCGTCCACGACCATGCCGCTGAATGCCACGCGGTAGCCGACGACGCTGTCGACGAGGTCCAGATCGTCGAGGTCGTCGAGGACCTGCGCGGGGAAGCCCGTCGCAGGATCAAATGGCGATGCATCGCTGCGGACGAAGTAGTCGGCACGGATGGCGTCGGTGAAGGCATCGGCGACCGTGTTGCGAACCGAGGCGCCGACGACGGCAGTGGTCGCCATCAGCGTGACGCCGATCATGAGCGCTCCCGCAGTGGAGGCCGTGCGCCGGGGATTGCGCGCAGCGTTCTCGCGAGCGAGCTTGCCCGACGTCCCGAGCAGCGCCTGAACAGGTTTGCCCAGCACGCGCACCACCGGCCGTGCGATCGCCGGGCTGCTGGTGTTGATTCCCACGAAGGTGACGAGCGCGCCGATGCCCGTCAGTGCCAGCACCACCTCGGTGCTGCCGACACCAGCCATGCCCAGCGCCAAGCACACCACGCCCGCAGCGGTGACCGCTCCGCCCACGGCGACTCGCCGGCGCCACCCGCCCGCAGAGATCCGGTAGTCCTGGCTGAGCGCGGCGATCGGCGTGATACGACGGGCCCGTACCGCAGGCACGACCGAAGCGGCCATCGTGACGCCCATCCCGATCACGATTGCCAGGATCACGGTGCGCAGACTCAGCACGAGGGGGCCTGACGGCAGCCCGAATCCCGCAGCGCGGATGCTCGCCCGCATGATGAGGCTCACCACCATGCCGATGCCGATGCCGAGGCCCGTGCTGATAAGCCCGACGAGCGCCGATTCGACGACGATCGAGCGTGACACCTGCTTCGGCGTGACGCCGATGGCCCGCCACAGTCCGATCTCACGGACACGCTGGGTGACGACGATCTGGAACGTGTTGTTGATGATGAACGCCGACACGAACACCGCGATGAAGGCGAACACCAGCAGGATCGAGGTGAAGATGTTGAGGACGTTCTGGAACTGCTCGGTCTGCTCCTGCGCGGCGATCTCCTGGGTGATCACCTCGTAGTCATCGCCGATTTCGGCCCCGATCGCGGCTCGAACGTCGCCGACGTCACCCGCGACCAGCACGCGGATCTCCACGAGCTGATCGCCGAAGCCCAAGAATTGCTGCGCGGTGTCGGTGTCGAACACCGACATGGTCTGACCGAGGCTGGTGTTGGTGTCCGGCGACCCGAAGTTGAAGACGCCGACCAGCTCGAATTGCTGCGAGCGGATCGGGCCGTTGACGACGTAGGTCTCGCCGACCTCGAGGCCGTTGTTGGCCGCGGTGGTTGCGTCGACGACGAATTCCTGCGGCCCGCTGGGCGAACGACCCTCGATGACGAAGAAAACCCGCGACGAGAAGTTCAGGCCCAGCGCGGGTGGGCCTTGGGGCCTGATCGCAGTGCCCTCGCCGTCCACGATGACGACGTTGCGCGCCTGCACCGTGCCGGAGAGCTCGGCCACCCCGTCGATCGCGGCGATGTCGTCGAGCAGCGAATCGGGGATCGTCGGCCGGTCGGTCTCATTGCCGATGTCCTGGCGCGCCCGCACGGTGAGATCGGTCTCGCCGGCAATGTCTTGCGCCAGATCGCCAAAGGTCGATCGCAGGCTGTCGGTGAGCGCGAACGTTCCCACCACGAATGTCACGCCGATCACCACCGACAGCGTCGTGAGCGCGAAGCGGATCTTCTTGTCGAAGAGATTCCGCAGCGCAAGCTTCAGCACGGCGTCGCCATTCGGCTCAGCCTCCTACTCGTCGGCGATGGCGTCGAGCACGTTCATCCGGCTAGCGCGGAATGCCGGGAACAGCGCGGCGATCAAGCCGAACACCACGGAGACCACCAAGAAGATGACGAGCTGTGCCGCAGGAATCGAGACAGTGTCGATGATGTCGTCGGGGATCGCCACCGCAGTGGCGATGCCGAACATCCCGCCCAGCACCACGCCGACCACGGCGCCGTACAGCGCCACCGCGGCAGCTTCCCAGCGGATCATGCGCCGCATCTGCCGACGGGTCATGCCCACGGCGCGCAGCAGCCCGATCTCGCGGATGCGCTCGAATACCGACAGCGTGAGCGTGTTGACGATGCCGACCAGTGCGATCAGCAGCGCGAAGCCCAGGAACACGTTCACCAGCACCAGCACGGTGTTGAGGTTGGATTCGACGCTGTCCTGGAATTCCTGACGGTCTTCTAGCTGAGCTTGGGGGTAGTCAGCCATCACCCCGTCGATGGCCGCGCGCGCAGCCTCGGGGTCGTCGATTGCGGCGCGCACCAGCACGATGTCATCGAACGCGGACGTCGCCACCTGCTCGTACAGCGCGCTGTCGATGATCCAGTTGCTCCAGAACGCGGTGCCCTCGAACGTGGCTGCCACCGTCGCAGTGACGCGGTCTCCACTGACGAAGGTGAGGTCCACCGAGTCGCCAGGCGCCAAGCCCTCGTCTGCGGCAACGTCGCTGTGGATCAGCAGTCCGGTCCCCGGATCGAAGCCTTCCAAGCTGCCCTGGGACACATCGAGGTTGACGACGGCGTCGAGATCACTGATGCGCGCCGCGGTCAGCGTGGTCTCGATCACCGTCGTGGCAGGTTGCGAGTTGTCGCCGTCGATCTCGATCTGCACGAGGTCAAAGTCGAAGCCCACCGGGGTGCCGATGCCTGCAGCGCGAATGTCGGAGCTGAGCGTCTTGGGCAGACCCGCCTGGGTGTTCACCGACACGACGAAGTCGGCATTGATCGCGCTGGCGAAACGATCGACGAATGACACCTTGAGGGACTGGCCGACGATCGACACCATCGTGACCAGCGCCAGGCCGATCGTGAGCGCGACTGCGGTGGCGGAGGTGCGCCGCGGATTGCGGGCAGCGTTCGCACGGGCCAGCCGGCCCGAGATCGGCATGATCCACGCCAGCGGTCGCGCCAGCAGCGACACCACCGATCTGGCCACCAGCGGGCTCAAGATCGACACCGCCACGAAGGTGATCGCGGCGCCCGCGCCCAGCGTGCTGAGCTGCGGCGTCGCGCCGTCGAAGTCGGCGAACAGGCCGAGGCCCGTCAGCACCAGGCCGATGGCCAGCAGCAAGCCGCCGCTCGCCAGACGCTTCCAGCCGAGGCTGGCACCCTCGTCGCTGCCTGCTCCCTCGGCCAGTCCCGCCACCGGCGTGATGCGCGAGGCCTTGATGGCGGGCACCAGCGATGCCACCACGGTGAAGCCCACACCCACCACGACGGCCCATGCCACGGTGCGCAGGGTCAATGGCAGCGAGCCTTCAGGCAGCGACGCACCGAGCGTGTTGAACAGGGCCTTCAACCCGAGCGCGCCCAGCATGCCCAGGCCCAGCCCGACCACCGAGGCGACCACACCGATGATCGCCGACTCGGTCAGCACCGACCGGCGCACTTGCTGGGGCGTGGCGCCGACGGCCCGAAGCAGCGAGAGCTCCCGCACGCGCTGGCCCAGCACGATGTTGAACGTGTTGGAGATGATGAACGTGCTGACGAACAGCACGATGAACGCGAAGACCAGCAGGATCGTCTGGAACGGCCCGATGAACGTCTCGGTGGCGTCGCTGAACTCCTCGACCGCGTCGTCCGCCGTGATGACCTCGACGCCGTCGGGCAGCACCGCTTCGATGCGGCTGCGCACCTCGTCGATGTCTGCGCCCGCTTCGGCCCGGGCGGCGATCTGGTTGAACTCACCGGGGTAGCCGAGCACTTCCTGGGCTGTCGGCGTGTCGAACAGCGAGAAGATGGCGCCGACGCCAGCATTCTCAGGGAACCCGAACTGCGCCGTGCCCGTGAGCGTGAACTCGCGCGGGCCGGTGGGGGTGACCACCAGGTAGGTGCCGCCCAGCTCGAAGTCGTAGCTGTCGTCGCCGTAGGTGGTGACGTCGATGGCGAACTCGCCGACGCCGACCGGCCAGCGGCCGTCGATCAGGTAGAACTGCGACAGCGACTCATCTTCGAGCCAGTTGGAACCTGCCGTCGGCGGCCCGAATGTGGTCACCGCTTCGCCGTTGCCGTCCACCGGGATGACGCCGTCGACGAACAACCCACCGGCCGCGATCTCCACACCCTCGACCGCAGCGATGTCGTCCACCAGATCGGCGGGCACCGCGGGCGCCACGGCCTCGGTGATGTCGCCGAACGACAGCTCGCCCCGCACGGTGTAGTCGGTGCCGGTGTTGATGTCCTCGGCGAGCTCGTCGAAACCCGAACGCAGCGAGTCGGCGGTGACGAATGCGGCCACCACGAAGGCCACGCCGATGATGATGGTGCTGGCGGTCAGCGCGAACCTCACCTTGTGGGCGAGCAGCGATTTGATGCCGAGTCGCAGCATGTGGGTTCCCTGTCGGCGTGTCGACGGTCGGTGTGGGCTGTGCGCCGATGTGTCGGCTCAGGCGCCGAGCTGGTTCATGTGCGCTCGGATGCGCTCAGGCGTGGGGTCGGCGAGCTCGTCGACGATCTTGCCGTCCACGAGGAACACCACCCGGTCCGCGAACGACGCTGCGACCGCGTCGTGGGTCACCATCACGACGGTCTGACCCATCTCGTCCACGGCATTGCGGATGAAACCCAGGATCTCGGCGCCGGTGTTGAGATCGACGTTGCCGGTGGGCTCGTCGGCGAAGATCACCTGCGGTTTTCCGGCCAGCGCCCGTGCCACCGCCACACGCTGCTGCTGACCGCCCGACAGCTCGCTGGGCCGGTGCTTGAGACGGTCGCCGAGGCCGGTGGCCCCCACCACCTCGTCGATCCAAGCGGTGTCGCCCTTGCTGCCGGCGAGGTCCATGGGCAGCATGATGTTCTCGATCGCATTCAGCGTCGGGATCAGGTTGTACGCCTGGAACACGAACCCGACGTTGTCGCGACGCAGCAGCGTGAGGTCGCGTTCGGACAGCGACGACAGGTCGGTCTCGCCGATGAGCACCTGGCCGTCGGTCACCCGATCCAGCCCTGCCATGCAGTGCATGAGCGTGGACTTGCCCGAGCCCGACGGCCCCATGATGGCGGTGAAGCGGCCCTGCTCGAAGCTCACGTCGATGGCGTCGAGCGCCCGCACCGCAGTGTCGCCCGAACCGTAGATCTTGGTGGCTGCGACGGCCTGCGCCGCTGCATGCGTGGGTGGAGCCGCGACAGACATGTTGTCTCCCAGAGAGATTGCCGACCAGCGGGCAACTCTACGCACGCCGGTCCGCCACCCATGTTCAGGTTTTTCTCAGGGACGCAGGGTGGGGCCTCGGTAGCCGGGGGTGAGGCTTGAGCTGTCGAAACGGTCGGTGCGCAATCGTCCGGATCACATAATTCAAACCGTCCAATACACATACTTCAGACCGTCCAAATCAGATAATTCACACCGTCCAGTTCCTATACTTGCGTGAGTGGACCAGTATCAGCCGCGGATCGTCGACACCGAGTTGGACACGCTCACTGCGGGCCTGCCCGCCATTTCGATCGAAGGGCCGCGCGCAGTAGGCAAGACCGAGACAGCACTACGGCGTGCCCACACGGTCCATCGCCTCGACGACAGCGGCCGGCTGGCAATCGTGCGCGGCGATCCCGAACGTCTGCTCACCGGCAACCCGCCCATCCTGATCGACGAATGGCAGCGCTTTCCCGCCTCGTGGGATCTGGTGCGACGCCGAGTCGACGCAGACCCCGGCACGGCGCGCTTCCTGCTCACCGGCTCAGCCGCTCCGGCGACCCGGCCGACGCATTCAGGCGCGGGCCGCTTCGTCACACTGCGAATGCACCCGATGTCGCTGTCCGAACGGGGCCTTGCAGAGCCGACAGTCAGCCTGGCCGAGTTGCTGAACGGCAGCCGGCCCCCTCTGGCCGGTACGTCGACCATGAAACTCTCCGATTACGCGCTGGAGATCGAGCGCTCGGGCTTTCCTGCCATCCGCGTACTCGACCGGCCGTTACGAGAACGCCAAATCGGCAGTTACCTCGACCGCATCGTGGAGCACGACCTCGACGAACTCGGCAGCGGTGTGCGAGACCGGGCGTCGCTGCGTCGCTGGCTGGAGGCCTTCTCCGCCGCAACCGCCACGACCGCCGCGTATACCTCGATTCGCGACGCTGCCACACCCGGCGCCGGCGACCCGCCGTCAATGGCAACAGTGGCGGTGTATCGACGCGTGCTCGAACAGATGTGGATCATCGAAGAGCTACCGGCGTGGCTGCCCACGCGCAGCCGCCTACGCCGCTTGGCCGCATCACCCAAGCACCACCTCACCGATCCTGCCCTGGCCATGAGCAGCTTGGGCATCGAGGCCGAGGCCCTGCTTGATGGCATAGCCACCCCACACGTCACACATCGCGACGGCACGCTGTTGGGCAGCTTGTTCGAGTCGCTGATGACCCTGTCAGTTCGTGTCTACGCGCAAGCCTCGCGAGCCCGTGTGTCGCACTTGCGTACCCGAGGCGGCGAGCATGAGGTGGACCTGATTGTGGAACGCCGTGACAGCAGGGTGGTCGCGCTGGAGGTGAAACTCACTGCCACCGTCGACGACGACGACGTCCGGCACCTGCGCTGGCTGTCGGACCGGCTCGGCGACAACCTGCTCGACGCCGCAGTGATCAGCACCGGTCCCGAGGCCTACCGCCGTCAAGACGGAATAGGAGTCATCCCCGCCGCCTTGTTGACGGCATAGACGAAACCGCATCGGCCCACGATGCGAGCGGGTCGTCCCACGAGGATCCATCGACCTAATTTCCGGTCGCGCCGATGTGACACCCTGAGACGAGACTCGCGTCATCTATTTGCGAGACCGAGGAGAATCCCGTGTCGATTGCCGAATACCGCAAGTCCATTCGTGCAACGCACAGCACGGGACAGGCAACCGAACACAGCTACCGTCCTGCGCTCCAGAAACTGCTGCAGGATGTCGGCGGCAATGGCGTCAAGGCGATCAACGAACCGACGCAAGCGGACTACGGCGCCCCCGATTTCATCGTCGAACAACGGCAGGCCCCTATCGGCCATGTCGAATGCAAGGACATCGGCACAAACCTGGACACCGAGGAAGAGAGCGAGCAACTCGAGCGCTACCGCAAAGCGCTGCCCAACCTCATCCTCACCGATTACTTGCAGTTCCGTTGGTACGTCGATGGCGAACTCCGGGCCGAAGCGAGACTCGGACGTTTCGACAACGCTGGACGCCTGTCAATCGAGACCGGCGGTGAGAAATCGGTGCTCGAACTGCTGGCCGGGTTCTTCGACGCGCAAGTTCCGGTTGTCGGCCAGCCAGCGGATCTTGCTCGTCGCATGGCGTCGAAGACCAAGCTGCTCCGGGGCACCATCGAGCAGATCCTGACCGACGACGCGACAAGCGCCCCGGAACTCAGCGGGTTGCTAGCGAGCTATCGAGAGGTGCTGATCAACGACCTCAGTGTCACCGAATTCGCCGACTTGCAGGCACAGACGGCTGCGTACGGCCTTTTCGCTGCACGGTGCCTGCACTCCGGACCGGCTGACACGTTCAGTCGGCAATCGGCCGTCTTCGCTGACACCACGCCGTTCTTGCGCGATGTCTTCGGACATATCGCCGGTCCGGGCGCCGACGGACGCATCGCATGGATTATCGACGACTTGGCGCTTTTGCTCGCGCGGGCCGACATGGCTTCTGTCTTGGAGGACTTCGGGACGGCAACCCGCCAAGAAGACCCGATCGTCCACTTCTACGAAGACTTCCTCGCCGCGTACGACCCGCAACTGCGCGAGAAGCGCGGCGTCTACTACACACCCGAACCCGTCGTTTCCTACATCGTCCGCAGCGTCGATTGGGTGCTACGTGACAGATTCGGGCTAGCGGACGGTCTCGCCGATACGGCCACAGTGGACATCACCACGGACGCCGGGTCGATACAGACGCTCCCGCGGGTGTTGGTGCTCGACCCGGCTGCGGGTACCGGCACATTCCTGCGCGAGGTGGCGTCACATATCCGCGACGACCTGGCGAGGCGGGGACTCGCTGGCGTCTGGAACTCGTACGTGAACGACCACTTGCTGCCACGCCTGTTTGGCTTCGAACTGCTGATGGCGGCTTACACCATCTGCCACCTCAAGCTCGCATTGGAGATCAGCGGCGATTCCGAGCAGTACACGCTGCCAGACGGTGAGCGCTTGGGCGTCTTTCTGACGAACTCCCTGACGGAAGCCCATGAGGACGCCGGCGGTCCGATGTTCGCCACAGAGATCGTCCGAGAGGCGCAGGAAGCGGACGCTGTCAAGCGTGACCACCCGGTCATGGTGGTGATCGGAAACCCGCCCTACTCGGGGCACTCGGCCAATAAGGGCGAGTGGATTAGTCAATTGGTCGATGAATACAAGCAAGGCGCGGCCGGGCTCGCGAAGCCTGGTCAGGCCAAGTGGCTGAGCGACGACTACGTGAAGTTCATCCGGTTCGCGCAGTGGCGCATCAACCGGACCGGCGAGGGCGTCCTGGGTTTCGTGACCAATCACAGCTACCTCGACAACCCAACATTTCGGGGGATGCGAAAATCGCTGTTGGAGACGTTCGACGAGATCTGGCTGCTTGACCTGCACGGGAATTCGAAGCGGAAGGAACGCTCCCCCGATGGTGGTCGGGATCAGAACGTATTCGACATCCAGCAAGGTGTGGCGATCAGCATTTTCATCAAGCACGGCGGTAACGGCGAAGACCTTGCGAGGGTTCGCCATGCTGACCTGTGGGGCGACCGGGGCGACCTTAAGTCGGGGAAGTACGCATGGTTGGCCGAGAACGGCCTAGCCACGACCGCTTGGAGTGAGCTCTCGCCACGTAGTCCCGACTTCTTCTTCACCCCACGCGACTACGCGCTGGCTTCCGAGTACGAAGCCGGCTGGTCATTGCCGTCGATCTTCTCTCTCAACGGCGACCCTGCACCCGGCATTGTGACGACACATGACCAGTTCGCCATTTCTTGGGATTCCGACGAGGCAGCGGTGAAAATTGAGAAATTCCTCGCCACCGAGACCGAAGAGGAAGCTCGTCAGCTCTGGCGACTCTGCAAACAGAGCCAGTGGAAATACGGACGCGCCAAGGCCGAGCTAGCGAATCAGGCCTGGCGCACCAAGGTCGAGAGCCTCTTGTACCGGCCATTCGACATCAGGGCGACGGTGTTCGACCGCAACGTTGCTGTCCACCGTCGGGAACGCGTAATGCGCCACATGCTTGCCGGCCCCAACCTCGGGCTGTGTGTCGGTCGCGCAGGAAACGTGATCGGGTCTGAGGATTGGGACATCGCAACGGTGACGGTGGCGGCGACGGATTTCAATCTTTTCAGGCGCGGGGGAAACTGCTTGTTCCCGCTGTACCTCTATCCGGCAGACGACGATACGTTGAATCTTGGCGTAGCCGACCGATCTCCGAATCTGGCTCCCGAGTTTGTCGACGCAGTTGCCGTGCGCACGGCACTGCAATTCGCCCCGGGCGGGCAAGGAGACTTCGAGTCAGCGTTCGGTCCCGAAGATGTCCTGCACTACATCTACGCAATACTCCACAGTCCGGAGTACCGGCGTAGGTACGCCGATTTCCTCAGGTCGGATTTTCCGCGCATTCCGGTTCCGGCCGGGCATGCCCAGTTCGAGCAGCTCAGTCGGGCCGGCGCACGGCTCACGTCGCTGCACCTGATGACGACCTATGGCGACGAGCTGCCCGCATTCGACACCCAAGGCTCCGGCGAGGTTGGGAAGGTCCGCTACAGCGAGCCTTCCGGGGACACGCCCGGTCGTGTCTGGATCAACCGCGACCAACACTTCGACGGCGTCTCGCCCCAGACATGGCAGTTCACCATCGGCGGCTACCAGCCAGCGAAGAAATGGCTCCAAGATCGCAAGAGCCGCGTGCTCGATTTCGAGGACATCCAGACCTACCAACGCATCTGCGCCGCACTCGCCGAAACGCCCCGCCTGATGCAACAGATCGACGACATCATCGAAGCCCATGGCGGCTGGCCCCCGAGCGCGCATGTCGCGGAGCCAGATCAACCTCAAGCCAAGGATGCATCCGCGCAGCACCGGGTCACGGAAGCACTCGACACCCTCGCGGGCTTTGAGTTCGAGGACCGCGAGAACGCATGGCGCTAACACATCTCGTCGACACCAGTGTGCTGACGAGGTTGTCGTCTGACGCTGTTCGCACAGTGGTCGATCCGCTCATCGCTGCGGGCCGCGCAGCGCGTGCCGGCATCAGCGATCTTGAAATCGGCTTCTCGGCCCAGAACGTCAACGAATGGGAGTCATTGGCAAGCAGCGTTGGTGTACTGAGCTTGGTTGAGACATCGGCCGCGCATGTGCGTCGTGCACGCCAAACGCAGCGCCTGCTTGCGGAGCAGCACCTAAAGGGACGGTCGATTCCCGACCTCCTGATCGCGGCGGCGGCCGAAGAGGAACGACTCACTGTGCTGCACTACGACAAGGACTTCGACTTGATCGCACAGGTAACCGGTCAGCAGTGCCAGTGGGTTGTCAATCGAGGCTCCATCAACTAATTCAGCACAGGGATGACCGCTCCATTCCGAAGTTCGGCAATTGAGGGCGAAGCACCCCATTGCCTGGGCGGTCTCGGCCACTGCCCCGAGATCTCCCAGCCGAGCCGCAGCATCCCTCAGCCTTACGCTAGAGAGCTACGCGACCGCGAGCTCACCGCCGCTGGCGCGATCCTCCGCCTCCCCGCAAGGAGCCGAGTCAACAGCGGTCAAACGGGCCTAGCCGTCGGTGTAGGCAATCTCGTGTCGTCGATCACCTAATCCCACAACATTTCTGCCCTTACTTGTGTACAATCCGGCCATGAGCAACTACACCGTCGAAGACCGCACCCTGACCTCGGCGCCGCTAAGCGACGTCCGCAGCCGCTTGAGCGAGATCGTCGAGGAGGCCGCTAGCACTGGCTCAGACTTCGTCATCACACGTCACGGCCGACCCGCGGCAGTCATCGTCGGACATGACGAATACGAGTCGATGATCGAGACCCTCAACATCCTCTCCGATCCCGAGGCCATGGCGGCAATCGCCGAGGCCGAAGCCGACATCGCTGCGGGCGAGCTCATTGAGCTCGACTGAACGCAATATGCCCAAGCTCACGCGGCGTGCCAAGAAGGACCTAGACGCGCTACCCGAGAGGCTGTCGACTACGGCACGCGCAATCATCGATCGCCTCGACGACGACCCAATGGTGGGCAAGAAGCTCCACGGCGCTCTCGCCGGCAGACGTTCGGCTCGTCTTGGGCGTAGCCATCGGATCCTCTACACCGCGACCGAGACCGAAGTGATCGTGCTGACGGTTGTGGCACGCAAGGACGCGTACCGCTGATGGCATCCGATCTGCCCGAAGACCCCAAAGAACGCGAAATATACCTACGTGCGCTTCGCGACTACAGCGAGCAGTGTGAACCACCTGCACTCACCCCGGACTGCCCTTTCTCGGTCACAACGGCGCCTGGCGTCATGGGCTGCGGCGAAGAATGCATGGACCTACTTGGAAGGCACAACGCCCCGAGGCCGAGCGAAGAACTCGACTTAGGTGACGGCATGACGGTTCTTCGAACCCGTCGCCCGCGGGCGCGCCGTGTACGACGCTCCGACTCGTTCGACGCCAAACAGGTGTTCCTCGAAGACCACCAATCCAAGAACCCCGAACAATGGCGATTGGCCGCAGTCTTGAAGGGTCTGGAGCAATTGGCGACTTCGGCACCGCCTGCTAGTCCGGAATCGGCCATCGAGCGTCGCAGCCAAATGGACGGCCTGATCGCGTGCGCTGAGCAACGAGGTCTCGAACGCATCATGCACATTGAGCCTTGGCTCCGCCAAGTCGTGGCCGGTGCCGTGTTCGCCCACGTCATTGCGTCCCAGCGGGATGATGCGGAAGTTGACTTCGAGTTGGCACAGGGCTGGTCGATCTTGGCGCGTGAGTACCTCATTGCCAAAGGTTCTGACGAATCAGCGGGGGAGGCGCTGGGCGCCCTCGTCGGATCGATCTACAGATGGGCAATGTCCGTGGATGCCGACGATCTGCTGAACTGGAAGCCGGCAGGACAAGGCCTGTTCGATGGTCCGACAGATCTGCCGAACCTCCGGATCGATGACGAAGCCGCGTGGCTCATCGAACGATTCACCGCCACGTACCTCGACGAGTGGTCGACACCCGCGCTCCGAATGGAGTGGCTGTACCTGCATGGCCAGATTGCCGGACCGTGTTCGTCCAGCGACATGAGAGGCCGTGAAGTCGAAGAGGCAGCTCTCGCTAAGGAAATCGCCGATAGATTCGCGGCCGATACGCCGTCAAGCCCCGGACTTGCAACGCGACTAGTCGAACCAGCGATTCGCTTTATCGGCGAAGGTCGGCGCACGGAGGCTGCAGCGCTCTTTGAGGCTGCGGCATTCCACGAGCCACGGAGCTTTCGCGCACTGAACAATCTCGGCTTCTGCCTACTGCCTGATGACGCGGCGCGAGCACTTCGCCTCTTCGACCAAGCCATCGCAACCGGCCACGCAGACACTGAGGTGGCTCGGGTCAACCGCATCCTCGCGCTGGCGGTACTAGGTCGACACACATCGGCAATTGACTCCGCCGAGGCATTCCTGACGCAAATCTCACCCGTTCGGCAGGACTTCTCGGCTTGGTTATGGGACGTTGATTCGATACTTCGGCACTCTCAACCTCAGCTTGTCGACTGCCGCGATTCCCAGGACTACGTCACTTCGGTTTTGGAGGCGGTCAAGAACCGCGTTGCGGATGGCGCGCAAGACACGTCGGACTGCACCTGGAACTGACGCGCCACGAACTCCCGAACCAAGCTGCAGGAGGCCCGAACGACACAACAGCGCTGCGGCAGCGCGGGGCAGCGTCGCGTCGAGCAGCCACCGCATGGCTCGGACAGGACTTCAGGCTTGCGGCGCGACATCGTGCTGTGGCCCGAATCGCGGCACGACCTACCCGTGTGCAATCGCCCGCTCGCGTTCTGAGATCATCTCCTCGATCCGCTTTGCGGCGGCACGGTTGTCGGCAGTCTTTGCTTCTATCTCGTTGGGGTGCGCCTCGTAGAACTGCACCGCCAGCTTGATCTGGCGCACGCACATATCGGCCTCGATGCAGACGGTTTCGACTGGGTCGTGCTCGTCCGCAGGCACCTCTTACAGCGCCCGAATGATCTGCCAGACATCGGGACCGTCGGCCAAGCTGGCCCGACGCCCCGACGGACCGTCCATGTAGATGATGCCGGGGAACTGTCGGGTCTTCAGGCCCTCGTAAAGGAGCGAGGCGGCGAGCACGGGAGGCGGTTGGTCGCTGGCTTCGCCCTCAGCGCGAAGACGTTCAGCCAGATCCTCGGAAATCGGCAAGGGCACTGCGCGCGCCACGAACAAGAGCGTAGACGTGTGCTTGGTGCATCATCCAGCGGTTTTTGTGCGATCAGGGGCGCAGGGTGGGGCCTCGGTAGCCGGGGGTGAATCCGTTCTCTGTGAGGGTGTCGTGAATGGGGTGCTCGGCTGCAGGGGTGGCGTCGATGCGGGCCAGTTCGACCTTGGCGAGGCGGCCGTCGGCGAGTGCTTGACGCAATGCGTCGATCCAGCGCAGGTCGGTGGCGGCGTGCTCGAAGGTGTGCAGGGTTCGGCCGCCGCGGTCGGCCATCACCAACGGCACACCGTCGGCGAGCACTACGTGGCCGCCTGCCGTGCGGCTGGGCCGCCCGCCACTGGGCGGCCAGCTGAGCGCGGCGCCGTAGGGCTGGGCCGGATCGGCCGCTCCGAGCATCAGCACGTCGCCTGTGCCCTCGCGGTGATCCCGCAGACGCTCCACTGCGGCGGCGGTGGCGAACTGTGCAGCGCCGAGCCCTTCCACGAAGTGGCCCCGCCTCACACTGCCCCGCTCCTCGAGCGCACGCAGGATGCCGTAGGCCGCAGCGAACCCGCCTGGGTGGCCCTCGGCCAGCACGCCGGGGCGGGTGACGATGCCGTGGCGTTCGAGCAGCGCTTGTGCAGAGCCGTGGGCGCGCTCGGTGGCAGACGGCGCAGGCTCGCGCAGCAGCGAGGTCAGCGACCAGCGGCCCGCTGCGCTGGGCGGACCGCCCGAGCGCAGGCGTCCCGGTCGCGGGCGGCGTCCAGGACCCGAGCGGGTGAGCACGCCCGCTCGACCGCGGCGAGCGCCCTGGCGCCCGGAGCCTGCGGCCCGGCCGGCACCGGAGGATCGGCTGGCTGCGCTGCGCGAACGTCGAGCTGAGCGGCGCGGGCCGAGGGTTCGCAGCGGGGCCAAGGTGTCATTGGTGACGAGTCCCGCCCACACCAGGTCCCACAGCGCAGCGAGCACGCGGGCGGAGAAATCTGTGCTGGTCGCGGGTGACGCCTGCGGCTGGATCGACGAGCCCTCCGGATCGTCATCGCGGAGTCCCGAAGCCGCGGCGCTGAGCAAGTCGGGCCAGAAGGCGGCGCCCCGCTCTGCGAGGTGGCCAAGCAATGCCGCGGTCACGGGGTCGTCGGGCTCGTCATCGGGCGGCGGTGCCAAGGTGGCGATCTCGTCGCGCCAGTAGAGGCGGACGCGCCCGTCGTTGGGACCGAGCGAGCCCGCGCCGATCCACACCAGCTCGCCGCTGGCCAGCAGCGCATCCAGATCGGCCGCGCTGTAGCGAGCCACACGCGCCGGCAGCACATCGGCTTCCAGGATCGAGGCCGCCACGGGCGCGCCCGCAAGCTGAGTGATGGCGTCTGCCAGCGCGTCGGCACCCCGTCGCGGCCGGTCGACACTGTGCCAGGCCGCCACGAAGCGGGCGTACGCCTCAGGCGGCACCGGCTCCACTTCGTGGCGCAGCCGCGCCAGCGAGCGCCGCCGCACCGTTCGCAGCACCGACGTGTCGCACCATTCGGTGCCAGTGCCGTCGGGCCGGAACGCCCCCCGGGTGACCCGGCGCGCCGTTTCGAGGCGGTTGAGTGACGCAGTGACCCGAGCCTCCCCGATGCCCAGCCGCTGCGCGATGGATTCCGCCTCGAACGGCACGTGTGTGGCCGCGAAGCGAGCCACCAGTTCGTCGAGCGGGTCGGTGCCGGGCGGCAGCACGTCGACGGTCAGCGCGGCGGGCAGACCCACGGGTAATGCACACCCCAGCGCGTCGCGGTACCGAGCGGCGTCCTCCACCGCGACGTACCGAGTCTCGCCCGCGATGCGAAGCTCGACGGCACGACGGTGCGCCACCAGCTCTGCCAGCCAGCCGTCGGCGTGAGTCGACTCGATCGGCTCGGCAGCATCGTTCTCGTGCGGCGAGGGCAGCGGGGCACTTGGCTCACACCGGTACGACAACTCTTCGGACGTGAGGTCGCCGACGCGGCTCAGCACGTCGGCGAGTTCGTCGGGGCTGCGAGCCCGACGCCCGTCGGCCAGCCGCTGCAGCTCCAGCTCGAGGGTCGCGAGCACTTCCGCATCGAGCAGTTCGCGCAGTTCCTCGGCGCCGAGCAAATCGGCCAGCAGGTCGCGGTCGAGCGCCAGCGCTGCGGCCCGGCGCTCGGCCAGCGGCGCATCGCCGCCGTACATGAACACCGAGATCCAGTCGAACAGCAGGCTCTGGGCCATCGGCGAGGCACCGTCGGTGTCGACGGTGACCATGCGGATCTTGCGAGACCTGATGTCGGACAGCACCTCGGACAGCGCCGGCACGTCGAATACCTCTTGCAGGCACTCCCGGGAAGTCTCGAGCAGCATCGGGAAGCTCGGGTACTTGGCCGCAACCTCCAGCAGCCCTGCCGAGCGCTGGCGCTGCTGCCACAGCGGGACCCGTTCGCCAGGCCGGCGGCGAGGCAGCAGCAGCGCCCGGCCCGCGACTTCCCGGAAGCGAGACGCAAACAACGCCGTCGAGGGCAGATGGCTCACGATGGCCTTGCGCACCTCGTCGGGATCGAGCGCCAGGTCCGTCGCATCCAGCACGGGCGCGGCGCCCGCACCCGGCGAGCTCCAGGCGGACCCGTTGTCGCCCGTGCCTTGGCCGTCGGGGTCGTCGGGCGACCAGACATCGGGCAGCCGCAGCACGATGCCGTCGTCGCTCCACAGCAGCTCGACGCCGCCCATGCCGTCGGCGAGTGCTCCCGCGGAACCAGCGGCTTGATCGGCCAGCTTGGCCTGCAGCGCGATGCCCCACGGCGCATGCACCCGCGCGCCGAACGGCGTGAGGATGCAGATGCGCCAATCGCCGATCTCGTCACGAAATCGCTCCACCACGATCGTGCGATCGTCGGGCACCACACCCGTCGCCACCCGCTGCGCCTCCAAGTAACGCAGCACGTTCACCGCGGCAGAACGGTCGAGACAGTTCTCGTGCTGCAGCCGCTCGACGAGACGAGCGGTCGGCTCTGCGGCTTTTGAAGCCGCGCGGCTCGGTCGTGCGCCGTTGTCCGGAGATGTCTGATCGCCTCGCCTCGCGGCGACGGCGGCCCGCTCCGCTTCGGCATCGAGCTGCATCAGGTGGGATTCGAGGTCGGCAGGAATCTCGTCGCCGATCGTGCGAATGAAGGCCCCGACCGCTCGGCCCAGCTCGAGCGGGCGGCCGGGGCCGTCGCCGTGCCAGAACGGCATCTTGCCCGGCTCGCCCGGAGCAGGCGTGACCACGACCCGGTCGAAGGTGATCTCGGCAATCCGCCACGTCGACGCCCCCAGCAGGAACGTCTCGCCCACCCGGGCCTCGTAGACCATCTCCTCGTCGAGCTCGCCGACACGCGACCCGTCGGTGGTGAACACCGCATACAGGCCCCGGTCGGGAATGGTGCCGGCGTTGGTGACCGCCAACCGGCCAGCGCCCTGGCGTGCCCGCAGCATGCCAGTGGTGCGATCCCACACGATGCGCGGCCGCAGCTCACGGAATTCCTCGGACGGGTACCGGCCGGCGAGCAGATCAAGCACCGACGAGAACACCTCTTCGCTGAGCTGCTCATAGGGAGCGGCCCGGCGCAGAACAGCGAGCATGTCGGGCACCGACCAGTCGTCGACCGCCACCATCGCAACGACCTGCTGAGCCAGCACGTCGAGCGGCTGGCGCGGGAAGCGGATCGACTCGATCTCGCCCGTTCCCATCCGCTGCGCCACCACCGCGGCCTCAACCAGGTCGCCCCGGTGGCGGGGGAAGATCTTGCCCACGCTCGGTTCGCCGACCTGGTGCCCCGCCCGGCCGATGCGCTGCATTCCCGCCGCCACCGACGGGGGCGAGGCCACCTGGATCACCAGATCCACCGCGCCCATGTCGATTCCCAGCTCCAGCGACGAGGTGGCCACGATGGCCCGCACCCGACCCGCCTTCAGATCGTCCTCGATGCCCAGCCGCTGCTCGCGGCTGAGCGAGCCGTGATGAGCCCGCACCAGCTCAGCACCCTCCGGCGGCGAAGTGCCCTCGGCCTCCGCAGCACGGTTCAGACCGTCGAGATGCAGCTCGTTCAGCCGTGAAGCCAACCGTTCGGCCAGCCGGCGCGCATTCGTAAAGATGATCGTGGACCGGTGCGCGTACACCAGCTCCAGCAGCCGCGGATGAATGGCAGGCCAGATGCTGTTCGAGTGCGTCTCGGGTGCCGGCGCTGTCTGCGGCGACGCCTCGTCCGACGGCACCGTGTCCGACACTGTGTCCGACGGCACAGTGTCCGACGGCGCTGTTTCGTCCCGCAGCGTGGGCGGCGGCGATTCGAGCGCGAAGTCATCGTCGTGATCGACGCGCACGGTGCCATTCGGCGCAGCTCCGGCACTCGCAGCCGCCAGATCGCCCATGTCGGAGACACCGACGATGACCTCCACCTCGAGCTGCTTGGTCATGCCCGCATCGGTGATCTCGACATGGCGCGACGCCGGCTGGTCGGGATCGTTGCCGCCGAGGAACCGGGCCACCTCCGACAGCGGTCGCTGGGTGGCCGACAGCCCGATTCGCTGAGGCGACCCGCCCTTCGTGGCGGTCAGCTCGCACAACCGCTCCAGCGACAGCGCCAGGTGCGTGCCCCGCTTGGTGGCAGCCACCGAGTGGATCTCATCGACGATCACCCACCGCACCCAGCGCAGGGTCTCTCGCGCCTGCGAGGTCAGCATGAGGTACAGCGACTCGGGGGTGGTGATGGCGATGTCGGGCGGCCGGGTGACCAGCCGTCGCCGCTCAGCGGCGCTCGTGTCGCCCGTGCGCACGCCCACCGTCGGCATGTGCACGTCGGCGCCGAGCCGCTCGGCGGCCAGGCCGATGCCCGTCAGCGGAGCCCGCAGGTTCTTGTCGATATCGACCGCCAGCGCCCGCAGCGGCGACAGATACAGCACTCGGGTGCGCTCACCCCGCGGCGGCTCAGGCTCGCACATGACCCGATCGATGGCCCAAAGAAAAGCGGCCAGCGTCTTGCCAGACCCAGTAGGAGCAGCAATCAGGCAGTGACTGCCTTGCGAGATGGTGTCCCAACCCGAGACCTGGCACTGGGTCGGCTCGGCGAAAGTAGAAGAGAACCAAGCCGAAGTAGGCGCGGAAAACGCACCGAGCGCCGGATGCACCCGCCCAGAAGCACCGCTGTCAGCAATAGCACCAGCCATCTGGAGCCATTACTACAACCCAGGTGTCACACCCGCCGCCTCCGCAGCGGGCGCGCGGGCCCGCGGGTGCGCAGCGCCTAGCTGGGCGGATTCAGAGTGCCGTCGAATCCTTGGTTGTGGCTGCCGTCGCACATCGGCTTGGTATTCGAATCTCCGCACCGGCAAAGTGCCACCACCGAGTCACTGTCAGCCACGGTGTTCCCCTCGTGGTCGTCGATTTGGCACAAACCACGGACCAGCAGCGGTCCGTTGTTCAGAACTGTCACCGTGACATCAGCCATGTGCATCTCCCGTGCTTTCCTCGACCGCATCGGCGTGTGCGGCAGTGCGGCCAGTGTTGCACGACTCGGCGGCGCGTGATGCAGCCGCCGACCGGAGCGGCTCGGGCAGCGGCTTCGCCGACACCACAGCCACACGCTTGGTCGCGCGGGTCAGCGCGACATACAGCGCCCGCAGGCCCTGCGGCTCATCGTCGACGATCTCGGCCGGCTCCACCACGACGACTCCGTCGGTTTCGAGGCCCTTGCACAGCCGCACCGGCGCCAAGGTGACGTGCGGGTGCAGCGCCCCGGTGGCGTTGCGGCTCGCCGCCGTGGCCCGGCCGAAATCCACGCCGGCATCTTTCAGGAGCGCCGCTATGTCGTCCATGTGCTGCAGGGGCGAGACCACCAGCATGTTCCCGCCATCGAGCGCCTCCGACTCAGTCGTCACCGTTTCGAGCACCGCCTGAGCCAGCAGGGAGCGCTCAACGTCAGGCCCGGTCGTGGCAACCATCTCTTCCCGCTCTTGTTCCCCGTCCTCATTCGACTCGGGCTCACGGGCCGCTCGGGCCACGGCTTCGCCCGAAGGCTCAGCCTCTGCACCGGCTTGCGCTGTCACGAAGCGCGGCGGCGAGCCCTCGATGCGCACCGCAGCAGGCGGGGCCAGGCCGGGCGCTGCCGCGGCGAGCACCTGGTTGGCGAGTTCGAGGCTGGGTTGGGGGATGCGATAGCTCAGCGTCAGCTCGGACAGCCGTGGTTCGAGCGGCCCTGCGGGCAGGTGGGCGAGTATCTCCTGCCAGCTCGAGGGGGCATGCGCAGATGTCGCCTGGGCGATGTCGCCCACCAGCGTCATCGAGCCGTTGAGCGAGCGCCGGGCAATCATGCGCAGCGCCATCGGCGGCTGGTCCTGGCATTCGTCGACCACGATGTGGCCGTAGGTGCGCACCTCGGTGTCGCTGCGTCGCTTGCGCGAGCGAGACCGGGGGCCCAGCACGGCGTACGCCTCGTCGAGCAGCGGCACGTCGGCGTCGCTCCACTCGTAGTCGTCCTCGCTGTCCTCCCGGGCTCGCCACAGGTGTTCCCACTCGGCCTCGTTCAGCGCTCCGGTAGCCGCAGACCGCAGCAGCGCGCGTGAGCCGTAGAGGTCGCGCAGCAGCTGGGCGGGAGTCAGCAGCGGCCACATGCGTTCGAACGCAGCCATGACGTCGGGATGGCGGGCGAAGCGCTCGCGCAGCTTGGACGGGTCGGGTCGGCGCCGGTGCGTGGCCGACATGGCCGAATAGACCGCCTGCTCGACGTAGGAGCGGCCGGCGTTGTGGTGGCGGAAGCGCCGACGAGCCTCGGCCACGATGGCGCGCGAGGTGCTCGCGGCAAGGGTGACGTATCCCAGACCGAAGTCGAGGCGCAGATCGCGGCGCAGCGGCCGCTGCCGATCCCGCACGGCTTTCGAGATGACCTGCGACATGCGGGCATCGCCCTTGACGCGGGCCACATCGGGCGCGTCGGCCAGGCGGATGCGCACCTCGGGGAAGATCTCGTTGAACAGGTCGGCGAGCACGAACAGGTGCACGCCGGCCTCGCCCAGGCTGGGCAGGACGCGCTCGACGTAGCGCAGGAACAACCGGTTGGGGCCGATGACCAGCACGCCCTGGCCGGCCAGCGGGAACCGGTACGTGTAGAGCAGGTAGGCGGCGCGGTGCAGCGCCACGACGGTCTTGCCGGTGCCGGGACCGCCCTGGCACACCAGGATGCCCTTGCGGGGGCTGCGGATGATCTCGTCTTGTTCGGCCTGGATGGTGGCCACCACCTGGCGCAGCTGACCGTCGCGGCGCTGCTCGAGCGCGGCGTACAGCGCCCCGTGAGCGACGAGCTGGGGGCGGTCGCCGTTGGCGGAGGCGCCATCGAGCGCATCGAGGTCGAAGATCTCGTCTTCGAGGTCTGACAGGATCCGGCCGCGGCACACGAAGTGCCGCCGACGCAGCAATCCCAGCGGGTTGCCGCCCGTAGCCCGGAAGAACGGCTCCGCGATCGGGGCTCGCCAGTCGACCACGACGGGTTCCTGCCGCTCGTCTGCGACAGCGAGCCGGCCGATGTAGAAGGTCTCGCTGGGGCCGGTGGCGTCGGGCACCTGCGCGTCGGCGCTCGTCTTGGCTGTGTTGGAGGTCACTGAGTTCGACGTCGCTGAGTCTGTTTTCGCTGCGCGGTCGATGCGGCCGAACACCAGCGACGACGAGCCGAGCTCGAGCTGGCTGAGACGCCCGGCCACGGCATCTTCGATCACATCGCGTTCGAATCTGGCCTGCCGGGTGCCGCCGCGGCCAACCTCGACCATCTCTCGCAACCGCCTCGCCCGCTGCCTGGACGACTCCAGCAACGCGTACGCGCGGTCAATATGAGCTTGTTCTGCCTGAATTTCCGGATGGCTCACGCTTGGCCCGTCACCGTTTTGAGGCTGATCAAGGCTACTCGCGGCGCACCCGCAGCCAAAGCACCGCATGCCCGCCGAGTACGGCGGCAGCCAGCACGATCAGGGGCCACGATCCCAGGAACACCGCAGGGGTCGTGCCAGAGCGGAGTTCGGCGTCGCCGCTCAGAACGACGGATTCGCGCAGCTCGCTGCGCTGGGTGACCGTCCCATCGGGTGACACAATTGCGCTATAGCCGGTGGTGGACGACTGCAACACCCAGCGCCCGGTCTCGACCGCTCGCAAGCGGGCGCTCGCAAGCGACTGAGCGGGCACCGTCGACGTGCTGTAGGAGGAGGCCAGCGTCGGATTCGCGACGATGCGGCCGCCCGCACGAACGCCGTCGCGTACCAGGTCGGCGAAGTACACCTCGAACGACGTGACGACGGCGATGTCGCCCAGCGAGGTCGCCAGCAGTCCGGGCCCCTCGCCGGCGATGGCCTCCCGGGAGATGAGCGACAGGTCGGCGAAGGGCTCCACCACGCTGCGCAGCGGTACGTACTCGCCGAACGGCACGAGGTGCGCCTTGTCGTAGCGGCCAGACAGCCCCCCGTCAGGGTTGATCGCAACGGTGGTGTTGCGGAAGCGCTCGGCATCGGCGGCACGCTCGTAGAAGTTGGCGATCAGGACCAGGTCGCGCCGCTCCGCCAGCGATTCCAGCTCGGCGAGGCGGCCCGAATCCTCGAGCGGCGCGTCGCTGGACGTGCTGCTCTCGCTCCACACCATGAGGTCTGCGTCGCCCTGCCAGGCATCGGTGGTTTCGAGGTGCCGCAGGCGCACGCTGCGTTGGGGCGTATCGACGTTGGTGCCGAGTTCGCCACCGGCCTGCACGACGGCTGCGGTGATGGTGCCATCGATGGTGGTGGCGGGCCAGGCCAGCGCCGCGATGGGCACGCCGATGGCGACCAGCGCAGGCCACGAGACCGCACACCATTCGCGCGCGCAGAGCCGTTCGACGATGACAGCGCCCACGCCCACGAGCGCAATCACTCCTAGCGGCCCGGCCAAGGCTGCTGCGCCCAGCCACGGCCCGTCCACTTGGCCGAGCGCAAGGTTGGACATCGGCACGCCGCCGAACGGGATGGTCCAGCGAACGGCCTCGCCCGCCACCAGGGCAGCGGGAATGCCGACTGCGCGCCAGCGGGCGCCTGCCCTGATGAGCGACAGCGGCAGCGCCATGATGAGCGACTCGACCGGCACGGCCGCGATCCAGCCCGGCACGGTCAGCTCGGTCATCCAGAACAGCCCGAGCACGTACGCGCCCAGCCAGTAGGCGATGCCGACTTCGAGACGGTCGCGCCAGCGCTCTGCACCGCGATGGCAAAAACACAGCCACAGCCCCAGACCGATCGGGCCGAGCGGCCACAGCCCCCACGGCGGCAGCGACAGCATCGTGAGCGCCCCGAGCACGAGCGCAAGGCCGTCGCGCAGCAGCCGGCGAGACCTCACGGGGCGTCTCACGGCGACGGCGTGGCGCGATCCAAGCCGAGATGCTGCACCACCGCCGCAGCGGCTTCGTTGCCCTGCCGGATGCAGGCGGGGATGCCCAGGCCCCGATAGGCCGCGCCGGCGACGAACACGCCAGGCATCTCGCGAGCCAGCGCGACCTCGATCCGCTCGACGAGGTGGCTGTGCCCGGGCCGGTACTGCGGCAGGGATCGCTCCCAGCGCGAGATGCGCCACGCGGTGACTGCGCCGGGCTCGCGCAAGCCCCGCAGCGGCGGCAGGCTCGACAGCTCTTCCACCACGGTCTCGGTGAGCTCGCGGTCGTCGAGACGCGTGTGGCGGTCGTCGTCATCCCGGCCGACCGAGACGCGCAGGAGGGTGCGGTCAGAGCCGGCTTGGGCGGTGTCGCTGCGGTCGCCGCCGGACCACTGCGGCCACTTCGCCGACCCGTAACTGCAAGCCGTGGCCAGCAAACCGGTGTCCCGGGTGACCAGGAAACCGGCCTCGGTCGGCGCATCGATGGCGTCATGGCGCACGCTGAGCGTGATCACCGCAACCGACGCGTACTTGATGAGCCCGAGCGCGGCGGCAGCGTGGGGTGCGGCAGGCAGCATCTGCGCCGCGGCGTGAGCGGGCGCAGCGACGATGACGGCATCTGCGTCGAGCACCTCCGTCCCGGTGTCCACGGCGAACCGCGTTCCGGGGCGCCGGATCGCTTGCACCGGGGTCTCCAGCCGCAAGATGCACCCGTCCAGCCGCTCCACCAAGGCGCCGACCAGCCGGCCCATCCCGACGCCGAAGCTGCCGAAGATCGGTGCGGGACCGGACCCGGTTGAAGCACCTCGTGCCGGGGTTGGTTGCATCCGGCGCAATCCCCGCATGAGCGAGCGGCTGCGTCCGAGCGCTTGGCCCAGGATCGGAGCCGACACGGTTGCGTCCAGCCGGTCGATGTCCCCCGCGCTGATGCTTCCGAGCAGCGGGCCGACCACCTGCGACGCCACTGCCGCGCCGAGCCGGGCGCGCACAATATCGCCCACGCTGGCGGAGCTGAGCCAGGAGCGCAGCTCATCGATCTGGCCCTCGACCAGGACGTCGATCCCATCGGGGCCGAGTGGGCGCGTCGTCGTGAACCGCCGCGGCAGCACATAGTCGGCGGCGGCGCGCAGCCGGTCTGCCGGACCCAGCAGTGGCGAACGCAGCAGCGGTCCCAGCCGGGTCGGTACCCCGCCCACCAGTCCGTCGGGAAGGGGTGTGAGCTGCAAACCTCGTTTGCCCCGATGCGCCACCGAAGCGCCGCCGATCGCCGGCGAGATGCGCTCGGCCGAGATGCCCAGCTCGTCGCACAGGTCAATTGCCCAGGGCACCCGCAGCAGGAACGCATCGGCGCCCTCGTCGACGGGGCGGCCTTCGAAGGGGGTGGAGTGGATCTTTCCGCCCAGGCGCTCGGCGCTGTCGATCAGCACCACCCTGGGTACTTCGGTGCCGGTGTCAGCGGGATGCAGCAGGCGGTACGCGGCAGTCAGCCCGCTGATGCCGCCACCGACCACCACGACCCGCTGAGGCGTCATGACGACAGGTCACCAACGCGAGCGGGTGTCACGGCGATGACCCAGCTCGCTCACTCGGGCTGACCTGCGTGCGCCGGCCGGTACGCATGCACATAATCGGTCAGCTGCTCGAGCACGGCCGGATCGGTTTCGGGCAGCACTCCGTGGCCCAGGTTGAAGATGTAGCCGGGCTGCTGGGTCCCCTCGGCCAGGATGCGGTCCGCGGCTGCGCGCACGGCGGGCCAACCGGCCAGACACAGCACCGGATCCAGGTTTCCCTGCAGCGCAACGCCGGCACCCACTCGCTGGCGAGCCGCGCTGAGCGGCACCCGCCAGTCCACGCCCACCACGTCGGCCCCGACTTGGGCCATCTGGTCGAGCAGCTCCCCGGTGCCGACGCCGAAGTGCGCCCGCGGCACGCCGAGGTCGGCCAGCTCGTCGAAGACCCGCTTGCTGTGCGGAGCCACGAACGCGCCATAGTCGGCCGGCGACAGCGTCCCGGCCCACGAGTCGAAGAGCTGCAGCGCGCTGGCACCGGCGAGCACCTGCGATCTCATGGAGGCCACCGCAATGGCAGCGAGGCGCTCCATGAGGTCGTGCCACAGCGCCGGGTCGGTGTGCATCAGCGCCTTGGTGAGCTCGTGCTGGCGGGACGGGCGGCCCTCGACGAGGTAGCTCGCCACGGTGAACGGCGCCCCGGCGAACCCGACGAGCGGCACGTCCAGCTCGGCTGCCAGCAGCCGCACCGTCTCGAGCACGTAAGGGGTGTGAGCATCGGCGTCCAGCTCGGGCAGGCGGTCGAGGTCGGCGCGGCTGCGCAGCGGCTCGGCGGCCACCGGACCCACGCCAGGCACCACGTCGATGCCGAAGCCGACTGCTGCGGCTGGCACCACGATGTCGGAGAACAGCACGGCCGCATCCACGCCGTAGCGCCGCACCGGCTGCAGTGTGATCTCCGCCGCGGTGGCCGGGTCGGCAATGGCATCGAGAATGCTGCCCTCGCCGCGCAGCGCCCGGTACTCCGGCAGCGAGCGACCGGCCTGGCGCTGGAACCATACGGGCACCCGCTCGGTCGGCTGGCAGCGGGCAGCACGCAGGTAGAGGCTCTCGCCCAGCCGGTAGCTGGGGTGATCGGCCCGCAGCGGGCCGGCAGACGTCTCCACGGTTGATTCGGCCATGGGATGCGAACGGTACCGGCGCGAGCCGAATTCACAATTCTCGAAGATCCACCAGGTCCAAGACTCCGGCAGTCTCGTAGGTTCGGATGACGACCAATGTTGAGCCGATGATCGTCCAGCGGTTCATCGGCGACCGAGCAGTCAGTCGGAATCCCGGCAGTTCGTCGAGAGGTCGGTCGGCGAGATCGGCGAGTCCGCGAAGCAGTCGCTCTCGGACCTGATCACTCTTGCCACCGGCCCACTCATCGAAGCAGCCCTGTGGATCAGCGACTCGCCAAGTCACGCCGCTGTGTTATGCGAGGCTGACTGGCTCGCCACGGCCGGCCCGCTGGGCCATGTCGCGCAGCTCCTCAGGAGTGCAGCCATCCTGCCGATCCGCCTGATCGGGCAGCGAGGAGAACGAAGCCGACTCAAGGGCAGCCAGCTTGTCCATGACTTCCCCGAAACCGGCATGGCCGAGGAGTCCTTCGAGCAACGCCGTCGACATCTCGGCCTCATTCCAATCGATGCATGAGACATCGAATCCGGCAACGTCGACCAGCACCCGGAACGCATCGCGCTGGACGGATTCTGACTGGAAATCGTTAACGGCCGCTGCGATTTCCGGCATGACTTCCAGCAAAGCACCGAGCTGCGTGTCGCTCACCCTGCGGACTCCTTGCGGTCAACCGTTGTTTGGCAGGGTACTCGCGTGACAAGAGAGCCTTACGCGGCATTCGGGGAGCAGGTCACTTCCGCTGCCGCAAGCAAATCGGCCGCAGCAGGTCGGCCAGTAGCCTCACGCGACCTTGCCAATCCCGCCTGCGGCCAACGGACCTGCCCGGTTGTCGCCTGCCGGGTTCTCGCTTGCAGACGGAGACCGCTATGGGCGCCGACACCGGGCCACCAGACGTGTGGTCGCCTGACGCGCCAGCCGACACTGGGCCGCCGCTGCGCATCGCGCTGCTGACCTACCGCGGCCATCCTTGGGTCGGCGGCCAGGGCATCTATGTCCGGCATCTTGCGCGGGAGCTGTCGGCCCTCGGCCACAGCGTCGAGGTGTTCAGCGGGCCGCCGTACCCGCACCTCGACGAGGGCATCAAGCTGACCGAGCTGCCCAGCTTGGACCTGTACCGCATGCCGGACCCGTTCCGGGTGCCCAAGCTGGCCGAGTTCCGCTCGCCGATCGACGTGCTCGAGTGGGCCATCACCTGCACGGCCTCATTCGCCGAGCCGCTCACGTTCAGCCTGCGGGCCTTCCAGTCGCTCCGCAGCCGGCTCGAGGATTTTGACCTGGTGCACGACAACCAGTGCCTGGGCTACGGCATCGACTGGCTGCGACGGGCGGGCATGCCCACGCTGGGCACCATCCACCACCCGATCACCGTCGACCGGCGGCTCGAGATCGCCCATGCGCCCAACCGCGGCAAGCGGCTCGCCATGCGTCGCTTCTATGCCTTCACCCGCATGCAGAACCGGGTGGCCCGCCGCCTTGACCGGATCGTGACCGTGTCGACCAACAGTTTCGACGACATCGTGACCGACCTGCGCGTCGACCCCGCCCGCCTGAACATCGTCACGGTCGGCGTCGATCCCGACCAGTTCCGGCCCCTGCCCGACGTGACGCCCGTGCCCGGCCGGCTCATGACCACCGCCAGCGCGGACGTCGCCATGAAGGGCCTCGCCTACCTGCTCGAAGCGCTGGCGAAGCTGCGTACGGAAGACCCGTCGCTGCACCTCGTCGTGATCGGGCGCCCGAAGGACGACTCGGCAGCGAGCCGGCTCATCGATCGACTCGATCTGGCCGGCAGCGTCGAGTTTGTGAGCGGCGTGCCCGACGAGCGCATCGTCGAGCTGTACAACGAGGCGCAGCTCGCCGTCGTGCCGTCGCTGTATGAAGGCTTCTCGCTGCCCGCCATCGAGGCGATGTCGTGCGGCGTGCCGCTGGTGGCAACCACCGGCGGCGCCTTGCCCGAGGTCACCGGCGCCGATGGCGAGACGTGCCTGCAGGTGCCCCCGGGCGACTCCGAGGCACTTGCAGCACGCATCGGGTGGGCGCTTGGGAAGCCCGACTTGCGTGCCACCGTGGGAGCGGCCGGCCGGGCACGTGTGCAGGCCAACTATTCGTGGACGGCGACGGCCCGCAACACCGTCGAGCAATACCGTGCGCTGCTGGCCGACGCCTCGGCGCGGCCGCAGCGCGCGTACGCGAAGGCCCTCGCCGGACGCTGATGCTCACCGTCGACTACGAGCGACTCGGCGCCATTCGCGGTGACCGGGTGCTGGATCTGGGCTGCGGCGCGGGCCGGCATGCCTTCGAGAGCGCCCGGCGGGGCTGCGTCACGGTGGCGTCAGATCGCGATCCCGACGAGCTCCGTGCTGTTACCGAGATGTTCGCGGCCATGGACGCAGCGGGTGAGTTCGACTCCTCGACTGCCGAATCGAGGTGCAGCGACGCACAGGGCCGCGGCAGCGAGGACCGGGGCTCGCTCGGCCATGCGGTCGTTGCCGACGCCACTGCGCTGCCGTACCCCGACGCCAGCTTCGACCGCATCATCGCCGCGGAGGTGCTCGAGCACATCGTCGATGACGAACGGGCCATCGCCGAGCTGGCACGGGTGCTGCGGCCTGGCGGCACCATCGCGGTCACGGTTCCGGCGAGAACCGCCGAACGGGTCTGCTGGGCGCTGTCGGCCGAGTACCACGCACCCGCAGTAACCGATGGCCACGTGCGCATCTACGGCGCCGACGAATTGCGGGCGAAGCTGGCCGCGGCAGGTCTGTACGTCTCCGACAGTCATGGCGCGCACGGCCTGCACACGCCGTACTGGTGGCTGCGCTGCCTAGTCGGACCGCACAATGACGCCCATCCGCTGGTGCGGGCCTACCACCGGATGCTGGTGTGGGAAATGACGGCTGCGCCCAAGCTGACGCGCACACTCGACCGTGTGCTCAGCGCTGTGCTGCCCAAGTCGACGGTGCTGTATGGGTACAAGCCCCGGGCGAGCGAGAGTTCCCGCCTGGGGGCCGAACCGGTGGGGGCTGCACATGCAGCCTGAATTCGCACCTGCAGATATTGCCGCGGCCCCGGGCCCCGGACACGGGCGCATGCCACGGCCTGCCGCAGCCGACTCCGCACGAGCCCACACCGCACAGCTCGCCGTCAGCACTGCGCCGCTGCTGGCGCCCTCGCAGGTCGCCGCCACGGCCGGCGCCATCGAGGCATGCCAGCAGCCCGACGGTCTGATCCTGTGGTTCGACGGCGGCCACGCCGATCCGTGGAATCACGTCGAATGCGCCATGGCGCTGGCATCGGCAGGCCGGCGGGATGCCGCCGAGCGTGCGTACGCGTGGCTGCAGGCCAACCAGCACCCGGCGGGCAGCTGGCACAACTACTACACCGCCCACGGCGTCGAGGACCCCAAGGTCGACACGAACTGCTGCGCCTACATCGCTGTGGGGGTGTGGCACCACTGGCTCGTCACCGGCGATCGCGGATTCGCCGCCTCCATGTGGCCGACGGTGCGGCGTGCCCTCGACTTCGTGGTTGGGCTGCGAACCGCCAGCGGCCACATCCCCTGGGCGGTCCATGCCGACGGCACGCCGTGGCCGTACGCCCTGCTGACTGGCTCATCGTCGATTGTCCACTCGCTGCGCTGCGGTCTTGCACTGGCAGAACTGATGGGCGTCTCCCGACCTGCGTGGGCTCGCACGCTGGCTCGCACCGAACTCCAGATCCGTCACCGTCCGGACGGTTTCGAGCCCAAGGACCGCTGGGCGATGGACTGGTACTACCCCGTGCTGTGCGGCGCGCTCGACGGCGCGCGGGCCCGCTCCCATCTCGCCGCGGGCGCACCGAAGTTCCTGCTCGGCGACTACGGCGTGCGCTGCGTGGCCGATCAGTCGTGGGTGACCGGGGCGGAGACCTGCGAATGCGCGCTCGCCTACCTGCGTACCGGCGACGTCGCCACCGCCCGCCGGCTCGTCGAGGCCACCTCTGCGATGCGAAACGCCGACGGCAGCTACTACACCGGCTGGGTTGTTCCGCAGCGCAGGACCTTCCCCGACGCCGAACGCTCCAGCTACACCGCCGCAGCGGTGCTGCTGGCCACCGACGCAATCGATCGCCGCACCGCCGCCGCGACTGCGCTCATCGCTTCGCCCCAACGTTGACCTATCTGCGCATCACGCGCAGGCTGCCCTCGGCGGCGTGCTCGACGAACCCGTCCTCGAGCGCTCGAAGCCAGATCTCATACGGAGGCCGCCCACCGTCGGCGGGATCGGCAAACACATCGTGGATCGCCAGCAGACCACCCGGCCTCACCTTCGGCGACCAAGCCTCGTAGTCGGCGTGGGCAGGGGCTGTGCCGTGGCCGCCGTCGATGAACACCAGCGCAGCGGCCCCGAAGTGGGATGCGACCGTGACTGAGTCGCCCACGATGGGCACCACGGTGTCGTCGAGCCCCGCCTCGGAAATTGTCTGGCGCAGCACCGGCAGTGAGTCCATGAGACCGGTGCGGGGATCCACGAGCTCAGCGTCGTGGTGCTCCCAGCCGGCCTGCATCTCCTCAGAGCCATGGTGGTGATCGATCGTGAACAGCACGCTGCCCGCCTCGGCTGCGGCGGCACCCAGGTACACCGCCGACTTCCCGCAGTACGAGCCGATCTCCACCAGCGATCCCAGCGCGGCAACCTCGGCGCCAGCCCGGTACAGCGCCAGGCCTTCGTTGTGGGGCATGAAGCCCTTCACGCGCTGGGCAAGCGCCGCAAGTTCAGGCTTCATCACTGCGGGCGAACAGCACCCGGTCCAGCAGAATGAACTTTCCCACCCACAAGGCGCCGAACCCTGCGAGATTGGCCGCCGAGACAGCAACCGCGGATTGCCACCAGCGATCGGCCAGGGCCACCAGCAGCGACGAAATTCCGAGCCCGGCGAGGCTGTATGCCCAGAACGGCAGGATCTCGCGGGTCACCGAGTGCCGGTCGGTGCGAGACCACACCCAGCGCCGGTTGGCGTAGTACGCCGGGCCGGCCGCAACGCACACCGCGGTGACGTTGGCGACGACTGCGGGCCAGTCCAGCACGCTGTAGGCCACGATCAGCACGCTCTGGGTCACCACGACGGTGCCTGCCGACACCGCGCCGTAGCCGAACAGGCGGCGCAGCAGGCTCAGCTTCACCGTTCGGGGCGTCGTCGTTCGGGGCTTCATGCTTCGGGGCTCATCGTTCGGGTCTCAGCCCCGAGACTCACGTCTCCGCTGATGCATTCGGCCGGTAGCACGCGGCCAGCAGGAGCAGCGTCGACACCAGCCCGCCGGCGATCGCGACGACGAACCAGACCGGCCCGCTCCAGTCGAGGCCGAGTGCGTTGTCGAGCGACCAGTCGCCCGGGCCAGTCGCGGCCACGGCCGCCGCCGCGACAGCCAGCACGAACACGTACTCCCAGCCCTCGCGGATAATGAAGAACCCGTTCTTGCGGTGGCCGACCCAGCCGGCCGTGGTCATCACGCCGATAAAGGCCATCGCGCTGAGCGGGGTGAGCAGCCCGAGCGCCAGGCCGAATCCGGCGCCGATCTCGGTGAGGGCTGCGAGGTAGGCATGCAGCAGTCCGGGGCGCAGGCCTTCGGAAGCGAACCAGTTGCCAACGCCGCGGATGCCACCGCGGAACTTGGCGATCCCGTGGAGCGCCAAGGTGACGCCCACGATGACTCGAAGGACGAACAGGCCCAAGTTGATGCTGTCAGGATCCATGATTCCGGGGCCCCCTCAGTGGCTCATGCAACGACGTTCGCCTCGAACCGTACAGAGGCTGAGCCGATAGGCGAAGCCGTGGCCTGAGCGGCCCGTGAGCGAAGCGAACTAGAGCGGGAAGTAACAGGTGCCTCGGCAATAGCGCTTACCTACCAGCGCATTCGATTAGAGGTCGAGCCGGTAGACGTTGGTGCTGCGCTGGTTGAAGCCGAGCCGGGCGTACAGGCGGTTGGCAGCTTCCCGGTCGGGTCGAGAGGTGAGGTCGACCGTGCGGGCGCCGGCCTGCCGAGCAATCTCGATCGCATGCCGATTGAGCGCGGCACCAATGCCGCGGCCGCGCGCCGACTCGTCCACCACGACGTCCTCGATCCAAGCCCGCAGGCCGCTGGCCAGCGGGAACAGCACCAGGATCATTGCGCCGACGATCTCGTCGGGCGCCCCGTCTGACGGCTCATCAGGCGCAGTGCGGGCTATCAGCACCGTGTTGGCGGGGTGACCGACAATGCGCCCCAGCGCCTCAGCGTCGGGCGGCGGCGAGCTCGACAACTGCGGGTGCAGCCGTGCGAACGCGCCCACCAACCCGTCGTCCACCAAGTCGCAAACCTCGACGCGAACACCGGGTTGCAAGCTCACCAGCGAGGCAACGGGCTCAGCCACAGCACGCATCGTACGACCAAGAAACCCGCAGGGGTATGGACCGACAGGCACAGATGAACTAGCTGGGGAGGCGGCAGGAGACTCTGCGACGTTGCGACCGGTTCCAGAGTGGATGCAGCGTGAGGCGTCGATGACGTCGGCGAGAAATGCGGTGCGGTGCGAATCTCTCGCCTGCCGGATCGCGGGAGCAGAGGGTTCTGTCGCCTCCGCAGCGGGCGCACCCCACTACGAGGTCACGCCGGGTCGGCTCACAACAGGGTGCCGCTAGCCTCGCCAACGTGGGCCATCTTGAGTGGATCGAGCGACCCGAAGCCGGCAAGGACACCATCCTCATTGCCGCATTCTCGGGCTGGAATGACGCCGGCGACGCCGCCACTGAGTCCGCCAAGTATCTGCGGCGGCGCTTTCGCTGCCATCCGGTCGCGCAGATCGACCCCGAGTACTTCTACGACTTCGCCTCGGTACGGCCCAGCGTGCAGGTGGTCGAGGGCGAGCGCAAGATCGACTGGCCCACACCCGATGTGCGCATCGGCGAGGTCGACGACGGGCGTGCGGTGATCACCGTGCTCGGCGTGGAGCCCCGGCTGCGCTGGCGCACGTTTTGCGACGTGATCATCGAGATGGCCAATTCGCTGGGTGTCTCCACCGTGGTGACGCTGGGCGCGCTGCTGACCGACACCCACCACAACGCACCGGTCAACGTGGTGGGCGCATCCAACAATGCCGCCCTCAACCTGAACATGGGCCTGCGCCAATCCACCTACGAGGGCCCCACCGGGATCATCGGCGTGCTCAACGATGCCTGCCATCGGGCCGGCTTCGACAGCGTGTCGTTCTGGGCAACCGTGCCCACATACGTGCACAACTACCCCTCGCCGAAGGCCGCCCTGGCGCTCGCCGAGCGGGTGGGGCAGTTCCTGGGCGTGACGCTGGGCGAGTCGGAGTTGCACAGCGCAGCCGCCAACTACGGCCGCCAGATCGACGAGCTGGTAGCTGGCGACGACACGCTGGCCCAGTACGCGCAGCAGATTCTCGAAGAATCAGCAGCCGAAGCAGTAGAAGACTTCAGCGAGATGGTCGAGAACCCCGACGGCCTCATCAATGAGTTGGAGCAGTTCCTGCGCCAGCAGGAACCAGATTGATCAGTTTGCGTCAGCAAGAACCAGACTGAACAGCCTGCGCCAGCAAGAACCAGACTGAACAGCCTGCGCCAGCAGGAACCAGACTGATCAGCCTGCGCCAGCAGGAACCAGATTGATCAGTTTGCGTCAGCAAGAACCAGACTGAACAGTCTGCGCCAGCAAGAACCAGACTGAACAGCAGTGCAGCTAGGTCAGGGCGTGGCGCAGGGCCAGCTCTACCTCTCGCTGGTGTGCTTCGTCGATGACCGGTCCGTCTGGACCGACAACGTAGAACGAGTCGACCACCTCGTTCGCCAGCGTCTGGATCTTGGCCGAGCGGATGTCGAGACCCATCTCGGCCAGCACCCGGGTCACCTTGTACAGCACGCCGATGTGGTCCTCGGTGCGGACCTCCACGATCGTCGCTCCGGTGGCCGATTCGGCGTCGAAGGTGACACTCGTGGCGGCTCGCGTCGCTGACAGCGCACGGCGGCGCCGGTACACCCGGGCACGCTCGGCAATCCGCGCCTCCAGCGCCAGATGTCCCCGCAGCGACCGGCGCACATCGAAGATCACCCGGTCCCAGTCCACCGGCGTGTCGGGAGGAACGATCCGGAATGACGACACCGCCATTCCCGCAGGGCTCGAGTAGGCGTCCGCCTGCAGCACGTCGAGCCCACGCAGCGCCAGCACACCAGCGGCCCGGCTGAACAGGCCACGCTCGTCCGGCGCAACCACGGTCAGCATGTCGTCGTCGACTCGCAGCGCAGTCTCACCCGCCGCCATCAGATCCACGACTTCGGTGGTGAGCAGGCGACGGTGGCTCGGCTGCGCGGGATCAGCGCCGCTCATGTGCTCGGAGGTCATCTCCACCAGGCTCGACACCAGGCTCGACGTCCACTCCCCCCACGCCATCGGGCCCGTGGCCAGACAGTCGGCCTCGGTCATCACGGCCAGCAATTCCAAGAACTCGGGCGTCTGGGTCGCCCGGGCGACGGTGGCGACCGTCAGCGGATCGTCGAGGTCACGGCGGGTGGCGACATCGGTCAACAGCAGGTGGTGCTGCACCAGACGCACCAAGGTGTCGGCGTCGGAAGAGCTCCAGCCGCAGCGACGGGCGATGGGACCTGCCAGCCGCATGCCGGCTTGGGTGTGATCGCCCGGGTAGCCCTTGCCGATGTCGTGCAGCAGCGCTCCCATGACCAGCAGGTCAGGGCGGGCCACCCGGTGGGTGAAGCGGGCCGCCTCGGCGACGGCCTCGAGCAGATGGCGATCCACCGTGAAGCGGTGGTAGCGGGAGCGCTGGGGACGGTTGCGGTTCGGCGCCCACTCGGGCAGCACTCGTGTCCACACATCGAAGTAGTCGAGCGTCTCGATGACGTCGATGGCCTTGCGCCCGCAGCTCAGCAGTTCGATGAAGAGCGCCCGGGCGCCCTGAGGCCATGGGTCGGGGAACTGCGGCTGGCGCTGGGCCAGCTTGTCGAGGCTGGCCCGGCTGATCGGGACCTCGCTGCGGGCCGACTGCACGGCCGCATGCAGCACCAGCACGACATCGGTCGAGGGGTCGCCGTCGATCACCAGCTCGCCGTCGCGAATCGACAGCCCCGAGATGTCCACGTCCCCGGCGGCGAGCTCGCTCTGTCGGCGGGCAACGCTCGACCACAGCTGGTCCGACAGGAATGAGATGATGCGCCCGGCTTGTGCAATCTCGGCCATGAATGCGTCGGCGTCGACCGCGCCGGATCGCTCGGCCACGGCGTCCTGGTCGTCAGCGGACAGCACATCGCTGCGCAGGCCGGTCGTGCGGTGCAGCTCCACCCGGGCCCGCAGCAGTGTCTGGTAGGCCTCGGCGAGACGTTCGTTGTCGGCCGCGGGCAGTTCGACGCCGGCCAGCTCGGCCCAGCGGATTGCGTGAGCATCGCGCAGCCCGCCGCGGCCGGTCTTGAGATCGGGCTCGAGCAGGAAGGCCACCTCGCCGCTCTGGCTGTGCCGGCGGCTCACGGCGCGCTGCAGGTCATCGAGCCGCCCCGATGCGTTGTCGCGCCAGTCGGCCCGAACGCCCTCGCTGAGGCGGGCCGTCAGGGTCGCGTCGCCGGCCAGGTGGCGGGCATCGGCGAGCGCAGTGGCCGTGTCGGTGTCCGAACCCGCCAATTCCAGCGTTCCCGCCAGCGACCGGACGGCGTGGCCGAGCTTCAGCTTCTCGTCCCAGATCGGATACCAGAGGCGGTCGGCCAGGTTGCCGGTGTCGATGTCGTCGTGCAGCAGCAGCAGGTCGATGTCGCTGCCGGGGCACAGCTCGCCGCGGCCGTAGCCGCCGACGGCCACAAGCGCGACGCCCGTGCCCGCCTCGTTCACGCTGTCGAACCCGCACTCGACTGCCTCGGCCGCGAAGCGTTCGGCCAGCCACGCATCGGTCAGCGCAGACAGCGCGGCCGGCAGATCGGCAGCGTCAGCCGTGCGGGCCAGTGCCGCCCGACGCTCGCCAAAAGACGTCATCGCTGGCCCCCTGTATCAATACGCCTCGCAGGCTCGGCCGAATCACCGCGCCTCGCAGGCTCGGCCGAATCACCGCGCCTCGCAGGCTCGGCCGAATCACTGCGCCTCGCAGGCTCGGCCGAATCACCGCGCCTCGCAGGCTCGGCCGTGCGGCGTCGCTGCAACACCTCGAACGCCTTCGCGGCGCCCCAGGCGATGCCGATCGGTCCCAGCGCGGGATCGATGTCGGCAAACGAGGCCGGCGTCAGCCCGAAGGGATCGTCGGGAAAGCGAGACGCGTCGAAGTCATCACGGTCAGGCGCCGGAACGCCGCCGTCGCTCAGCACCTGTGTCGGGAATCGCACGGCGCCGCGCAGCACGCTCAATGGCGTCGTCTGCTGCTCGTCGACATCGGTTGCCAACAGGTCTCGCAGCGGCGGGCCGGTCTCGGCGGCGCACTGCACGCCGGCCGTACGTGCCGCCTCACCGAGGCTTGCAGCAGCGACACCGGCACGCTCGCACGCCTGCGCCACGCACCGCTCCACCCAGCCGGGCAGCGCGGCGATGGCCCCGTCGGCCAGCATCTCGGCCGCCTCGCTCAGGGAACCGGGCACCCAGTCAGCCCGCGGCTCTGCCGCGCTGGTGCCCGTGCCAGCCGCGCTCATTCGCAGACCCCTCGTGCACGGGGCAGCGACACGCCATCGGCCAGGGCACCGTTGAGATTGCCGGAGCGGAAGCCCTCCAAGTCGAGCGTGACGTAGCGATAGCCGACGCCGCTGACTGCTTCCACGACGGCCTCACGCCGGCGGACCGCCTCGCCGAGATCGTCGAGCGGCAGCTCGATGCGCGCCGTGTCGCCGTAATCGCGTACTCGCAGCTGGGCAAAGCCCAGCCGGCGCAAGGCGGCCTCTGCGCGGTCGAGCCGCGCCAGCAGCGGCACCGTGACCTGCGTGCCATAGGGCACCCGCGAGGCGAGGCATGCGGCGGCGGGTTTGTCCCAGGTGCGCAAGCCCAGATCGGCGCTGACGCGCCGGACATCGGTCTTGGCGAAACCCGCCTCCACCAGCGGGAAGCGGGCACCCCGGTCGCCTGCTGCCTGCTGGCCAGGCCGGTGGTCGCCGAGGTCATCGAGGTTCACGCCCAGCACCACGACAGCGTCGCGTGCCGCGGCCAGCGGTTCGAGCTGGTCCATGAGGGCCGATTTGCAATGGAAGCACCGGTTGGCGTCGTTCGTGCGGTAGGCGGCGCGAGACATCTCGTCGGTCTCAACGGTCCGCCACGCAAGTCCCCATTCGGCCGCCAGGGCCGCGCAGTCGGCCGCCTCGTCGGTGGCGAGGCTCGGCGAGACGGCGGTCACACAGAGCGCATCGTCGCCGAGTACGTCGTTGGCCGCCCAGGCCACCAGCGACGAGTCGACGCCGCCGCTGAACGCCACGATGACCGGACCCGACTGGGTAAAGAAACCGCGCAGCCGGTCGAGCCGTTGCTCGGGGCCCTCACCCGGTCTCATCGATGCGATGCTCCGGATCAGAGCCGGTCGGCCGGGATGGCGTAGAACAGCTCGGCGCCGCCGGTGACGGCGGGAACCAGCCCGCGGGCCGACGGCAGGATCTGGTCGGCGTAGAAGCGAGCTGTGGCGATCTTGTCGGCCAGGAACTGCGGCGATGCGCTGCTGTCCGACACGGCTGCGGCATCGTGCCGGGCCTGGGTAACCGTCAAACCCTGCGCAGCGAGGAGGTCGGCTGCCGCTTGCGCGCTGCGGCCCATCAGCCAGCCCCCGACCACCACGCCGGCCAGCCGCAGGAACGGCGAAGAGCCGGCGGCCACATCGTTCGGTGCCGCGGAGAGCTGCCCGCCCAGCCACATGGCGGCTTCGCCCAGAGCAGCGACACCGTCGTTGAGCGCAGCGCCGATGGCGGCGAGGTCGGCGTCGTCGCTGGCAGCCAGAGCGCCTGCTGTCGCTCCCATATCGCCGATCAGCCGGGCCATGGCCTCGCCACCGCCGAGCGGCAGCTTGCGAAACGCCAAGTCGGCCGCCTGGATGCCGTTGGTGCCCTCATAGATCGGGGCGATGCGGCTGTCGCGCCAGTGCTGTGCGGCGCCGGTTTCCTCGACATAGCCCATGCCGCCGTGCACCTGCACGCCGAGCGAGGTCATCTCGACGCCCAGGTCGGTGCCCCAGCCTTTGCTGATCGGCGTCAGGATCGCGGTGAGCTCGTCGGCTCGCTGCTGTTCGTCCGGATCGGTTGCGACGAGGGCGCGGTCGATCGCTGCCGCGTTCAGATACATCACGCAGCGCATGGCCTCGGCGTTCGCCCGCATCGTCAACAGCATCCGTCGCACGTCGGCGTGGTCCACGATCGGCGAGGATTCGCCGGGGGGAAGCTCGGCGCCGATGGCCCGCCCCTGCTTGCGGTTGACGGCATATTCCCGTGCCTGCTGGTACGCCCGGTCGGTGAGCGACAGGCCTTGGAGGCCCACCGACAGCCGGGCGTTGTTCATCATGGTGAACATGGCGCGCATGCCGCCGTGCTCGGGGCCCACGAGATAGCCGACGGCACCACCTTCGTCGCCGTAGGACATCACGCAGGTCGGGCTGGCGTGAATGCCGATCTTGTGCTCGGTGGACACTGCCCGCAGGTCGTTGCGGCGCCCCAGCGAGCCGTCGGGATTCACGAGGTACTTGGGAACCAGGAACAGGCTGATGCCGCGGGTGCCGGGGGGGCCCTCCGGTGTGCGGGCCAGCACCAGGTGAATGATGTTGTCGGCGAGTTCGTGCTCGCCGTAGGTGATGAAGATCTTCGTCCCGGTGATGAGGTAGCTGCCGTCTGGCTGGGGGACAGCACGGCTGGTGAGGGCACCCACGTCGGAGCCGGCGTGGGGCTCGGTCAGATTCATCGTGCCGGACCATTCGCCGCTGATCATCTTGGGCAGGAACGTCTGCTGCAGCGTTTCATCCGCGTGGTGGGTGATGGCGTCGATGGCGCCCTGGGTCAGCAGCGGGCACAGGCTGAACGCCATGCTGGCCGCGGTGAGCATTTCCTGGACGGCGAGCCCGACGCACCACGGCATCCCGCCGCCGCCGAAATCGTCGTCGAAGGCCATGCCGTTCCAGCCGGCCTCCACGAACTTGGTGTAGGCATCAGCGAAACCGTCGGGATGGGTGATCACGCCGTCGTCGAAATCGAGCCCCTGCTGATCGCCGGGCACGTTGAGCGGGGCAACCTCGGCGGACATGAAGCGGCCGGCCTCATCCAGCAGAGCACTCGCAGTCTCGAGATCGGCGTGCGCGAACCGTTCGTGAGCGGCCAGACCATCCAGCTCGGCCACATGTTCAAGCACGAACAGCATGTCGTCGACGGGGGCGGAGTACTCAGACATCACAACCTCGCGGGGCCGCTTCGTTTGTGGGCATACGCCGGGACGCCGCGGTGACGAGCCGGCCTGCGAACAGACTAAGAGGCTGAGCCGCCTGCTAGCGCAGCCGTACAGGTTTGCGCCTGCTAACGCAGGCCGATGCGGTCGGCGACGGTGGGGGCGTCGGCGAGGAGTCCTGTGTAGAAGGTGCCGAACTCGCCGTAGAGGGCGCTGGCCTCGTCGTAGCGCATCGTGTACACGACGTCTTTGAGGTCGTCGAGGTGCTCGCCGAACAGCGTGACGCCCCATTCGAAGTCGTCGACGCCGGTGGAGCCGGTCACGACCTGCAGGATGCGGCCTCGGAATCGCCGGCCTGACTTGCCGTGGTCGTACATGAGCTCGCGGCGGGTGTCGTAGGGCAGCGTGAACCAGTTGCCGCTGCCTTCGGCGACTGCGCTGCGGCGCTTTGACATGGGGTAGAAGCAGAAGGCCCGCTTGCCTTCGGGCGGGAGCTCGGGGTAGAGGCGTGGGGTCTTCATTTCGGGCGGCAGGTCGGGCGCGTACTCGCTGACTTCGGTCATCGACACGTAGCTGTCGGCGACCTCGAGGCCGGCTTGCTGGAGTTGTGTCTGCAGGTTGCGCAGGCGCCATAGGTCGGGGCCGAGCGCCATGAACCCGACGTCGGCCTTGTGGCCCAGCACGGCGACCGTCAGGACTTGGTGGTCGTCGTCGGCGATGCTTTCGACCGCCGCAAGCACGCCGGCACGGTCAGCAACAGGAGTCAGCTTGCAGAACAGGTGCAGCACGCCCCACCCGACCGACGTTGTCACCTCTGGCATCTGCGACACCCGCGCAGCCTATGAATTCGCCGAGACGGCTGCGGGGGTCTCGGCGAGACGTTCGGGCACACCTGCCAGGCTGCCGCAGTAGATGTTCAGCTCGCGGCCGCGTGCGAATCCTGCCAGCGTGATGGCGGCGGCCCGAGCCGACTCGATGGCGAGCGAGCTGGGGGCGCTCACGGCGATGAGGGTGCCGATCCCTGCCGCCCAGGCCTTCTGCACCATCTCGAAGCTCGCACGGCCGCTGACGAACAGGGCCGTGGCGGCAGCGTCGTCTCGCCCGTCGAGCAGGCGGCGGCCGATGACCTTGTCGACGGCGTTGTGTCGCCCGATGTCCTCGCGCACCACGTCGAGACGACCGTCGGCATCAAACGTCGCCGCAGCGTGCAGGCCGCCGGTGCGGCCGAACATCTCCTGTGTCCCCGGGACCGCGGCCAAGGCCGCATGAACAGCTTCGACGCTGAAGCGATGGGTGCCCGCCAGCGGTCCCAGGCGTGCAGCCATGTCGGTGATGGTGGTGCTGCCGCAGATCCCGCAAGCAGCGCTGACGTTGCCGAGGCGAGGCGTCGGCACCGGAGCCTGGCCGCCGGTCTCCACGGTGACCACGTTGTACTCGAACTCGGCCGCGGGGCCTTCGCCGCAGTAGCGCACGCCCGTCACCGCCGCGTCGCCGAGCAGCCCGTCGCCCGCGCAGAAACCCGCCGCCAGCTCGTAGTCGTTCCCGGGCGTGCGCATGGTGGTGGCCACCATGTGCCCGTCGAGGCGGATCTCGAGCGGCTCCTCCACCACGACCTCGTCGGGCGAGCGCCGCCATTCGCCCTGTCGCAGTCGGTCCACCAGCACCCGCATCGTGCGCCCCCGCCGCATCAGATCAGGGTACCGGCACCCCCCGCATCGCTCCGTCCGACAGTGGGCCGGACGCGAGGAGGCCCGGGCGGTGGCCCGGGCCCCTTCGGCGGGTAATGCAGTGTTGGGTGGTGCAGTGGCGGGTAATGCAGTGTTGGGTGGTGCAGTGGCGGGTAATGCAGTGTTGGGTTGGGCTGTTCGTGGGGCTGTGAAGGGTCCCGCTAGAAGTCCATGTCCGGCATGCCGGGGGCACCGCCGCCCGAGTCGGGCTCTTCGCAGATCACTGCCTCGGTGGTGAGGAACAGCGCCGCAATCGACGAAGCGTTCTGCAACGCAGACAGCGTCACCTTGGCAGCGTCGATGACGCCCGCAGCAACGAGATCCTCGTACTCGCCGGTAGCGGCATTGAGGCCCATGGAGCCGTCGAGGTCACGAACCCGGCTGACTACCACGCCGCCTTCAAGACCAGCGTTCTCCGCGATCTGCTTCAGCGGGCCGGCCAAGGCACGCTCGACCAGACGTGCACCGGTGGACTCGTCGCCGTCGAGGCTGTCCGCTACTGCGCTCACTGCCTCTTCGGCCCGCACCAGGGTGACGCCGCCGCCGGCCACCACGCCGGCCTCGATGGCCGCCTTGGTGGTGCTGACCGCGTCTTCGATGCGGTGCTTCTTCTCTTTCAGCTCGACCTCGGTGGCCGCGCCGACACGCAGCACCGCCACGCCGCCGGACAGCTTCGCCAGCCGCTCCTGCAGCTTCTCGCGGTCGTAGTCGGAGTCGGTGTTCTCGATCTCGTTCTTGATCTGCTCGATGCGGCCGCGCACTTCGGCCTCGTCGCCGGCGCCCTCGATGATGGTCGTCTCGTCCTTGGTGACGACCACCCGGCGGGCTGTGCCCAGCAGGTCGAGTGTGGTGTTCTCGAGCTTGAGGCCGACGTCCTCGCTGATGACCTGGCCACCCGTCAGGATTGCCATGTCGGCCAGCATCGCCTTGCGGCGGTCGCCGAAGCCGGGTGCCTTCACCGACACCGAGCGGATCGTGCCGCGGATCTTGTTCACCACGAGCGTGGCGAGCGCCTCGCCCTCGACGTCCTCGGCGATGATCACGAGCGGCTTGCCCGCCTGGGTCACCTTCTCGAGCACCGGCAGCACGTCGCGGACCGCGGAGATCTTGCCCTGCATGAACAGCAGGTGCGCGTCGTCGAGCACCGCTTCCTGCGAGTCGGGATCGGTGACGAAGTAGGGCGAGATGTAGCCCTTGTCGAAACGCATTCCCTCCACGAGGTCCATCTCGAGGCCGAACGTCTGCGATTCCTCGACGGTGATCACGCCGTCCTTGCCGACCTTGTCGAATGCGTCGCTGATCAACTGGCCGATGTCGCCGTCCGCGGCGGAGATGGCCGCCACCTGCGCGACGTGGGTCTTGGAGTCGGTGACGCTGATCGACATGTCCTCGATGGCGCTCACTGCGGCATCGACGCCGGCTTCGATGCCCCGCTTCACGGCCATCGGATTGGCGCCCGCAGTCACGTTGCGCAGACCGTCGCGCACCATGGTCCACGCCAGCACGGTGGCGGTCGTGGTGCCGTCGCCGGCAACATCGTCGGTCTTCTTGGCGACTTCCTTCACCAACTCGGCCCCGATGCGCTCCACCGGGTCTTCCAACTCGATGTCCTTGGCGATCGACACGCCGTCGTTGGTGATTGTGGGTGCGCCCCACTTCTTGTCGAGCACGACGTTGCGGCCCTTGGGCCCCAGCGTGACGCGCACGGCGTCGGCGAGCTGGTTCATACCCGACTCGAGTGCACGGCGGGCCTCGTCGTCGAAGGTGATCATCTTGGCCATATCAGGTGGCTCCTGTCTCGGATGACTCTCGGAAGGGGTGACTCGACGTCACGATGCCGCGGTGATCGCAGCAGTCATTAGCACTCTAGGGAAGAGAGTGCTAACCGCCAACTCCTCAACTGAGTTGCTCGGCCAGTTCGGCGGCCGCCTCCCGCACTGCATTGAGCGTGTCACCCAACGACCGCTCGGCCCCGTATCGCTCCGTCAGCACCACGAGGCCCGTGGGGGGCGGCTTGCTCGCGGGCGGGCGCCAGTGAGCAGGATCGGCGCCGGGCTCGCGAGCACCCACAACGACGCCCACGGGCACGCCGCTCTCGGCGGCGATTTCCAGCACGCCGCCCACGACCTTGCCGTCGAATGAGCCCGCATCGAGCTGTCCCTCGCCGGTGATGACCAGATCGGCGCCTTCGATCGCGTCCAGCAGACCGATCTCGGTCGCGACGACCTCGAAACCCGGTGTCAGCTCGGCCCGCAGGCCTGCCGCGAGCCCGCCCGCCAAGCCGCCCGCTGCGCCTGCACCCCGCATCTCGCTGACATCTGTGCCGTATCGCTCGCGGTACACGTCGACGAGCCGCTCGAGGCGGCGGGTCAACAGCCTGATTTGCGGCGGCGAGGCACCCTTCTGCGGGCCGAAGATGCGTGCGGCATCGCAGAAGCGAGTGCGCACATCACAGGCCACCACCACCGAGACGCCGGCGAGGCGGGCCAGCGGCGACATGGCATCGAGCGCTCCGAGGCCGCCGTCGGTGGTCGCCGAGCCGCCCACGCCCACGATGACGCGCCGGGCGCCGCTCGCGACGGCCTCCGCGATCAGCTCACCGGTGCCGGCCGTGGTTGCGGCGAGCGGATCGTTGCCCTCGGCCCCACCCGCCAGCAGCAGCCCGCTTGCACGAGCCATCTCCACGATCGCGTCGTCGCCCGCGAGTCGCCAGGGGGCCTCCACCCGTTCCCACAGCGGTCCGGTCACCAATGAGGTGCGATTCGGCCCGCCCAGCGCGTCGAGCGTGCCCTCGCCGCCGTCAGCCGCGGGCAGGCAGACGACCTCGGCTCGCGAACCAGCGTGCTGGCGTACGCCCGCCGCGATCGCAACTGCCACCTCCGCTGCCGACGCGGTACCGCGGAACTTGTCCGGGCACGCGACAACCCGCACGCCGATTACTCGGCGATGTCGGTCCCTAGCGCCACCAGCACGTCGGGCGACTCGAAGTCTTGAATGGCCGAGGTGTCAGCCGGCATCTGGCGCACGTCGTCGTCGGGGTCGAGCTCGAGCACACCTGCGATCGCTCGCGCTTCGAGCAACGCACCCGGCTTGTAGTAGATGATCGTGCTGTCGAGCGGTGTGCCCGCATAGTTGGTCGGCGTGTTGGTGATGTAGCTCAGCGTCTTGAACCGGTCGGTCAGCCGCCCCGCAGCTCCCCGGACCGCGGTGGAGTTGGCGACCTGCACGGACACCTCTGACGCAGGACGGGGCTGGAACGGTTCTGCCCCCGCCGAGGTGGTGTCGGTGGAGGGCTCGGCGGTGACCGTGGGCGCCACGGTGGTGACCGTGGCAGAGCCAGTTCCGCCGTCATCGGAGACGCCCGTCGCCGCGGTCGGTGCCTCCGTTGGAGGTGGGAGCGCGTCGCCGGGCTCAGCAGCCGGCGTGGTGTCGGTGGCGGTGGTGTCGTCGGGGTCGTCGACCGAACGGAGCAACAACACGCCCACGACGACGGCCACCAGCACCAGCAGCAGTCCGCGCACGGCCGCGCCGCTGTTGGATTCGCCAGCTTGGCTGCTCATCGTTGTGAGCGTAGGGGCAAAAAAGTGCTGCCGGGTGTACCCCTGAGCACCCAGAGGCTGAGTCGAAGGCGAGGCCGTGGCCCGAGCGGCCCGTGAGCGAAGCTCACAAGAGCGGGAGGCATGAGGTGCCGAACCCGGAAGGTTCACGTGCCCGCGCATCCTCAGTAGTTTTCGAGCGGACCCTGGTCCCCCGGCCCACTACAGACCGTGAGTACTTGCCCATGAGCGTCAGCATCGTCGACCATCCCGTAGCCGCAGCCCTGCTGACTCGGCTGCGCGATAAGAACACCGCCGTCGAGGAGTTCCGTCAGCGGCTCGACGCGCTCACGTTCTTGCTGGTCTCAGAAGCGCTCGCCGATGCGGCATCGGTCGCCGAGCCGGTGGAGACACCGCTCGGACCCGCCGAGGGCTCGCGCCTCGAGCCGATGCCCGCGATCGTGCCGGTGCTGCGCGCCGGGCTGGGAATGCTCGATGCGGCGCTCAGGCTCCTGCCCGCTGCACCGGTGGGCTTCATCGGGATGCGCCGGATCGAGACCTCCGACGGCGTCGGCCACGAGCGCTACCTCGAGTCGCTGCCGAGCGTGCTGGAGGATCGACCGGTGCTGGTGCTTGACCCGATGCTGGCCACGGGCGGCTCGGCGGCCGCGGTGATCCGGATGCTCGCGGCATCGGGCGTGGGGCCCGTCACGATGGTGTGCATGCTCGCCGCACCCGAGGGAATCGCTGCCCTGCAGGCAGGCGCGTCCGATGTCCGCATCGTGACGGCCGCCGTGGACAGCCATCTCGACGAGCGAAAGTTCATCGTGCCCGGCCTGGGCGACGCCGGCGATCGCCTGTACGGCCTCGCCTAAGGAGCCGCGCGGGTAGGTGCGCCCGCCGGGGAGGCGGCATGCAGCTGCGCCATCGTCGGCAGGCTCGGCTGGGCGCCGGCCACCGTCACTGCCCACGCACCCGCCCGCACGGCAAGCTGCGCTGCTTCGAGCGTGCTCGCTCCCGACGCCATGGCCACCGCAAACGCGCCGGCGAAGGCGTCGCCGGCGCCGGTGGCATCCACAACGGTGACCTGCGGTGCGGGCACCGTGGTGCTGCGGGAGCCCTGCGTGCCTATCGACGCTTCTTGGGCATCCCGTGTGCGGACCACACAGCCTGCTGCTCCCCGAGTCTCCACCAGCACCGCCCGCGGGCGCAGCCGCACAGTCGCCCGGCCGGCGTGCAGCTGCTCTGACTCGGCCCGGTTCACGATGACGACATCCGCCAGCGGCAGCACTGCCGGGGCGACGTCGTTGTAGGGCGCCGGGTTCAGTACGACGAGCGCGTCGTGCTTGCGTGCAATCTCGGCTGCAGTGCGCGCCGCGTCGGCACTCACCTCGCCTTGGAGCAACAGCACGTCAGCGGCCGCTATCTGGGCACTGGCCGCTTGCACGCCTGCGGTGTCGAGAGATGCGTTTGCACCCGCTGCCACCACGATCGACACGTCGTCGGGATCGACGGTGATCACCGCCAGACCTGTCGGTTCGGGGGCACTCCTCACGTGCCGGCAGTCGATGCCCTCCGCTGCGAGGCCCGAGCGCAGCCACTGCCCCTGCTCGTCGTCGCCGACCCGGCCGACCATGACCACTTCGGCCCCTAGGCGGGCGGCCGCCACCGCCTGGTTGGCGCCCTTGCCCCCGCGGAACCACGCGATTCGCTCGGCATGCAGGGTCTCGTCGGGGGAAGGTCGCTTCGGCACCCACAGCGTCACGTCAGCGTTCAGGCTGCCGACCACGGCGATCCGCGCTGGCTTTGATTCGCTCACAGGATCAGCGGGCCTCCGCCGGCCATGCAGGGCCGAGGGCCGACCGCAGGAGGGTTCCAAGATGGGCCACGGCGTCCTCGGAGTGCACCGACGCGATTCCTGACGGCTCGGTGACGAGCGGACCGGGGCGGTAGCCGCGGCTGCGAACGCCGCGCTGGGTCGACTCGACGAGCTTCAAGTCCTCCGACACTGTGGTGTTCCAGTCCAGATCGATGATCGCGCGCTGCACATCGGTCGGCTCTGGGCCGTCGAACCACCACTCCCGCACGAGCAGCGTCTGATCCGGCCCCCTGGGCACCCACCGGTACGTGTTGAGCGCTTGGCCGGGATAGCACTGAATCGAAGAGGCCGGCCAGATGTAGAAGGCGGCATAGGCGTCGCTGTCCACCGGCCGCGCGTAGCGCGAGCGCTCGCCCTCGACGCCGGTGGCAGTGTGACGTATGACCGTGCCCTCCGGCTTGATGCGGTAGCTGGCCGGATCGACCACGCCCGAAGTGAACGAGAGATGCACGTTCGGGCAGTGGTAGCACTCGTTGTAGTTCTCCACCGCAATCTTCCAGTTCGCGTCGATGAGCTGCGTTCGGCGCCAGGTGAGCACCCGCGTTCCGGCTTCGGGGACGATCGCCAAGACCTCCTCAGCGACTCCGGGTGCATGCTCGGCCAGCGGGGGCGCACCGGGATCCACATTCACAAAGAGCAGTCCGGCAAGCTGGTCGACAGCGACGGGCGCGAGGCAGACCTCGCCGACGTCGCGACTGCGGGCGCTCGCCAGCCGGCCGTCAAGCCTGTACACCCACGCGTGGTAGGGGCACATGATGAAACCCGGCGTCTCCGCGACGTCCCCGCCCGCAGTCTGCTGCGGGAACAGCTCGTGGCCCCGATGCTGGCAGACGTTGAAAAAGGCGCGGATCTGGCCATTGTCATTGACCACGAAGACAGGCTCGTCGCCGACGACCGCTGTGAGGATCTGTCCGGGTTCGCTCACCTGGGAGACATGACCGACGAGCTGCCAGGACCGGGCGAATATCGCCGACATCTCGGCGTCCAGGATCGTCGGATCGGTGTAGCAGTGCGCTGGCAGCGCGCGGGGCTTGGGGGCATCGGTCGCTCCGGGCACCAGTGTCTGGTGGACTGCCACTGGACGGTATTGTGCCGCGTCCCGATGGCCACCCGTGACCGCAGTTCCGACCCATGAGCCCGCCGCAGACGATGCGCGCAGCGCTGCTCGTCGGTCACGGCGGCCCCGAGATGCTGCAGGTGCGCGATGACGTGCCCGTCCCGGCGCCGGGACCCGAAGATGTGCTCATCGAAGTGTCCGCCTGCGGGATCAACAACACCGACATCAACACGCGGGTGGCCTGGTACAGCAAGTCGGTGACAGCGGCCACCTCGGGCGAGGGCTATGCCGATGCGGACACCGCAGATTCCACGTGGGGCGGCCGAGGCGTGGAGTTCCCCCGCATCCAGGGGGCCGACGTCGTAGGGCGGGTGGCTGTTGCCGGCGAGCGTGCCGATGCGGGTCTTGTCGGACAACGGGTCCTGGTGGAGCCGTGGCTGAAGGACCCTGCCGACCCCGCCGATCGCAGCGCAGCTCGATATCTCGGCAGCGAGGTCGACGGCGGCTTCGCCGAGTACGTCGCGGTGCCCGCCGCGAACGTGTACCCCCTCGAGTCTGATCTCTCTGATGCCGAGCTGGCCACCTTCGCCTGCGCCTCGTCCACGGCGGAGCACATGCTGGCGCGCATCGGTCTCGCTGCGGGCGAAAGCATTGCCGTCCCCGGAGCGAGCGGCGGAGTGGGTTCTGCCCTGGTGCAGCTTGCCTGCCGGCGCGGCGCACGGGTGGTGGCCATTGCCGGCCGATCGAAGGTCAGCCAGGTGCTCGAGCTCGGGGCCAGCGCCGTGGTGCCCCGCCAGCAGCCTTCCCACGACATCGCTGCGGCGGTCGAAGCCAACGGTGGCCCCTTCACCGCCGTCGCCGACGTGGTCGGCGGCGATGCCGTCGGGGGATGGCTCGACGCCTTGGCAGGCGGCGGGCGCTACGTCACCTCCGGCGCCATCGCCGGGCCCATGGTCGAGGTCGACTTGCGCACGATCTACCTCAACGATCTGGAATTGCACGGCGCCACGATCTACGGGCCAGGCCTGTTCGCAAATCTCGTCGGCTACATCGAGCGTGGCGAGATCCGTCCGGTGCTCGGCGGCACGTTCGCACTCGAGCACATACGAGAGGCCCAGGAAGCCTTCGTGCGCAAGGAGCACTTCGGCAACCTTGTGATCACGCTGTAGCGGGGCGAGCCCGAGGTGGGAATCGAACCCACAACCCCCGCTTTACAAGAGCGGTGCTCTGGCCGTTGAGCTACTCGGGCGCTCACTCCAGCGTATGGGCCGCGTCCCAAATCTCAGGCGGGATTGCGGGCGCGAGCTGTGCTGCCGTCGCCGGAGCCCTTGCGGGCGCGGGCTGTGCTGCCGTCGCCGGAGCCCTTGCGGGCGCGGGCGATGTCGAACAGGGCCACCGCGGCAGCGGCTGCGACGTTGAGCGATTCGATGCGTCCGAGCACCGGGATCGACACCACCTGGTCGCACCGGCGCTCCACGAGCGCCGACAGTCCCCGACCTTCGGCACCGAGCACCAGCACCAGCGGCTCATCGCCGACCCGCAGCGATTCGAGCCCGCCGGGGGCATGACCGTCGAGCCCGATGGCCCACAGGCCGGCGTCCCGCAGCTTCGCGAGCGCCGCGGGCAAGCCGCCGACCAGGGCGATCGGCAGGTACTCCACGGCACCTGCAGCGGCCTTCATTGCCGCCGGCGTGAGGTTTGCCGAGCGGTGGCTGGTGAGCACCACGCCGGTGGCGCCGGCGACCTCGGCGGTGCGCAGGATGGCGCCGAGGTTGCCCGGGTCGGTGACGCCGTCGGTCGCCACGATGAGCGGCGGCGTATGCCCCACAGGTCTGGCCAGTTCCTCCAGCGTCACCGGTTGAACAGCCGCAGCCTTGGCGATCACGCCCTGGGGCGCGGCAGTAAGCGCGACTTCGTCCAGCTTGCGGCGGGTGACCTCGCGCAGCGGCACCCGGCGGTCGCCGGCGAGGTCGACGATCTCGGCCAGCGTGGCAGCCGAGTGCGCGTCTTCGGAGATCAGCACCTCGTGCACCTTGCGCGTGCCGGCCCGCAGCAGCTCTCGCACGGCCTGCCGGCCCTCGACGTGATCCCCGCCGAGACCCCGCGGCCGTGACTGCGAGCGAGCCGGCTGCTCCTGGTTGGGCCCGCCCCGGCCGGCCCCTGAACGGTTGGGAGGCCCGGAGCCCCTGGTCTGTCCTCCTCGACCGCGACCCGGAGGCTGAGTTCTCCGCTCCCCGCGCTGGGGAGCAGCACCCCTCCCGCTGCGCTGGGGGGGAGCGCCCCGGCGTCTGCCCCGTTCCGCACTCATCGATCGCCGCCCTCCCCGACCAGTGTCGAGAGCTTCTCGCCGTCGGCAATCACGAGCGCCACAGCATGGGCCACGATCCCGTCGGTGGTGCCGAGTCCCTCGGTCCGCTTGCCGCACACCGTGACCGGACCGCCAGCAGCGACGCTGAGCCGCTCCTGCATCTGCTCTCGGTGTGGGGCGATCATCGGCCGGTCACAGATGACTGTGCAATCGGCATTGGCCAGACGCCAGCCGTCATCCGCGAGCAGGGCTGCGACCTGGGCCAGCATCTCGACGCTGTCGCCATCACGCCAGCACTCATCGCTGTCGGGAAAGTGCGTGCCGATGTCGCCCAGCCCGGCCGCACTCAACATCGCATCGATCACGGCATGTGCAACGACATCGGCATCGCTGTGACCCGCCAAGGGCTGCTCGCCAGGAAATCGGACCCCACCCAGCACCAATGTCCGCGCAGGCGTGCTCGCCGGATCGGCAAACGGATGCGCGTCATAGCCATGCCCCACCCGCAGAGCTGGCCCAGCAGCGTCCCGATCAGCAGCACTCACAACCGTGGACGCTAGAGCCCGCCGCTCCCGGCGCGGCCACTCAGCAAGGCCTCCACAACGACGAGATCTGCAGCCGTCGTGACCTTGTGCGCCGCCGCCTCGCCCGGAATCGCCACCACCGTGCCGCCCGCAGCCTCAACCAAAGCAGCATCGTCAGTGGCCTCAGGCTCCCCGCCATGCGCCGCCACCAGCGCGTCCCGGCGAAAGGCCTGCGGAGTCTGCACCCCAAACAGTCCCGAACGATCCACGGTCCCCGCAACGACGCCGCCGCTGTCGCCCCATTCCGGAACCCGCTTCAACGTGTCGCTCACCGCCAACGCCGGCACCGCAGCATCGGCCCCACCCCAAACAGCAGCAATCACACCCTCAAACAACCCCGCCGAAGCCCCCGGCCGGGCAGCGTCATGACAAACCACCACATCAACATCATCAGGAACCGTCTCCAGCCCAGCCCGAACAGACCCCGACCGAGTCCCCCCACCAGCCACAACGGTGTCGACCCCGCCAAGGCTGTCAGCAAGCTCAGATACCAAGCCAACAGGCACGACCAGCGTCACCCCATCACAAGCCGCTCGAGCCGCCTCAACACTCCAAGCAACCATCGACCGCCCAGCGACCTGCGCCATCACCTTCGTAGCGCCCCCAGCCCCAGCGCCAAACCGAGTCCCGGCCCCAGCAGCCAACACAAGACCCCAAGCCCGCCCCACCCCCCAAGTCTGCCCCGCCCAAGGACACCAGCAGACGAGCGCCCGGAGCCCAAGCACACCGGGAGACGAGGGCTGGGGAGGGGCAGGGGTGCCCGCGCGCAGTTATGACGCGCCTCGCACACCCAACGTGCGCACGAAGCGCTTCATCTGTTTGAAGCACGGGTGCGCCTGCCCCTCCCCAGACCGGGCAAACAAGAAGCACGGGTACGCCTGCCCCTCCCCAGCCCGGGGAGCACAAGCCGAAAAAGCGGCTACCGGAAGGTGAGCCCGCGCCGCCTCCGCCGACCACGCAGCGCAATAGCCGTTACCAGAAGCACAACAGCAGCCAAGACAACCCACCAGATCACCGCAATCCGAGCCCCCCGAGAAGCCCGCTCAGCCAACCGCTCAGCCTCAGCATCAGCAGCAACGACCTCAGCATCCAGCAGCTCACCAGAGACACGCAGCTCCCGAACGCCACCCTCGTTCAGCCGCAGCACCCCCTCAGCAGGCAAGCTCCCAGCCCCTTGAGGCACGGTCGCCCGCACCACCAGCGTCACCAGCTCGTCGAGCGGAGCCCCGGCCCGCTGTTCGATCTCACCGATGGGCAGCCCGAACAGCTCGCCTTCCAGCGCATCAGCGGTAGCCGGGTTCACGAGCCCCGAGACCGGCCGATCCAAGCCGACGGTCACCGCCAGGTCGTACAGCACCCGCGCTCCGTCACGCGAACCCACGAAGGTCGCTGAGCGGAACAGCCCGGCGGAGCCGTCCGCAGGCCGGTCGATCTCGGCCAGCACCTCTGCCAGTTCCCCTAGAGTCGAGAAGCGCTTGGATGCCGTCACGCGGAGCCGCTCGCCTGCTGGAGTCGGCTCGACGAATTGGCGGACATCCCAACCCACGAGGCCATCGGTCACGATGAGCTCGCCCAGGTCGGGCGCCCACCGCATCACCTCTTCGTCGAAGGTGATCTCGACGGTGACCCTGCCGGCTCCGTCATGAGAGATGTCGATGTCGACGACTAGGTCGACCCGGCAGCCCGCGGCCGTCATCAGCACCGCCAGACCAGCCAGTGCGCCACCAAGCGCCCGCCGGCACGGCCCGCTGTTCAGCTTCTTGGGTCCCGGCGAACCACTGCAGGGTGTTCGCCGGTGCATACCTACTCGGCGGCTGCGGCCTCTTCGAGCTCAATCGGCCCGGGGTCGAAGCCCTCGATGGCGCGGAACACGATCTCGTCGTCCTCGACGTCCACCACGATGATCTCGCCGGCGTGGAACTCCTTGTAGAGGATCCGCTCGCTGAGCGTGTCCTCGACGTGGTGCTGCAGCGCGCGGCGCAGCGGGCGGGCGCCCAGCTGCGGGTCGTAGCCGGTGCGGGCCAGCCATTGCTTGGCAGCGTCGGTCAGCTCGAGCCCCAGGCCTTGTGCCCGCAGTTGCTCACTGGTGCGCGCGATCATCAGGTCGACGATCTGGGTCACCTCGTCGACGCTCAGCTCGTGGAACACGATCGTGTCGTCGATGCGGTTCAGGAACTCGGGTCGGAACTGCGCCTTCAGCGCATCGTTGACCTTTTCCTTCATCCGCTCGTAGCTGGCGCCCTCATCGGCGGTGGCGAAGCCCACCCGCGCCTTGCGCAGGTCGGCGGTGCCCAGGTTGGAGGTCATGATGAGCACGGAGTTGCGGAAGTCGACCGAGCGGCCCTGGGCGTCGGTCAGCCGGCCCTCTTCGAGGATCTGCAGCAGCGTGTTGAAGACGTCGGGATGGGCTTTCTCGATCTCGTCGAACAGCACGACCGAGAACGGCTTGCGGCGCACCGCCTCGGTGAGCTGACCGCCCTCGTCGTAGCCGACGTACCCCGGTGGCGCTCCGACGAGTCGGCTCACCGTGAACTTGTCCATGTACTCGGACATGTCGAGGCTGATCAGCGAATTCTCGTCGCCGAAGAGGAACTCCGCCAGCGTCTTGGCCAGCTCGGTCTTGCCGACGCCCGAGGGGCCCAGGAAGATGAACGAGCCGCCCGGTCGCTTGGGGTCCTTTAGGCCTGCACGGGTGCGCCGGATGGCTTGGCTGACGGCCTTGATGGCGTCGTCTTGGCCGATGACCCGCTTGTGCAGCGCCTCTTCCATCCTCAGGAGCTTCTGGGTCTCTTCCTCGGTCAGCTTGTAGACGGGAATACCGGTCCAGATGGACAGCACCTCGGCGATGGCTTCTTCGTCGACCTCGTCGAACAGGTCGTGCCCTTCGGCCCGAGCCTGGGCCATCACTTCAGTTCGCTGTTCGAGCAGATCCTTCTCTTCGTCACGCAGTGCGCCAGCCGTCTCGAAGTCTTGCGACTCGACCGCCTGCTTCTTGCGCTCGGTGACATCGGCCAGCTTCTTCTCGATCTCCTTGAAATCGGGCGGCGTCGACATGCGCTTGATGCGCAGGCGCGACCCGGCCTCGTCGATGAGGTCGATGGCCTTGTCGGGCAGGTGCCGGTCGGCGATGTAGCGGTCCGCGAGATTCGCCGCCGCCACGAGGGCCTGATCGGTGATGGTGACCCGGTGGTGCTGCTCGTAACGGTCGCGCAGCCCTTTGACGATTTCGATGGTGTGGCTGAGCGTGGGCTCATCGACGGTGATCGGCTGGAAGCGGCGTTCGAGGGCCGCGTCTTTCTCGAGGTACTTGCGGTACTCCTCGAGCGTTGTCGCGCCGATCGTCTGCAGCTCGCCACGGGCCAACATCGGCTTCAGAATCGATGCGGCGTCGATCGCGCCCTCGGCGGCGCCGGCACCGACCAGGGTATGCAGCTCGTCGATGAACAAGATGATGTCGCCGCGGGTGCGGATTTCCTTGAGGACCTTCTTGAGGCGCTCCTCGAAGTCGCCCCGGTAGCGCGAGCCGGCCACCAGCGCTCCGAGATCGAGCGTGTAGAGCTGCTTGTCGCGCAGCAGCTCGGGGACGTCATTGCTGACGATCTTCTGGGCGAGACCCTCCACGATGGCTGTCTTGCCCACGCCGGGCTCGCCGACGAGCACCGGGTTGTTCTTGGTGCGGCGAGACAGCACCTGCATGACGCGCTCGGTCTCACGCAGCCGGCCGATGACCGGGTCGAGCTTCTTGGCCCGGGCATCAGAGGTCAGGTTTCGTCCGAACTGGTCGAGCACCAGTGAGCCGCTCTGGCCGCCCTGCTCGCTGCCTTGGCCCGACGAGGCACCGACGGTCTCGCGGCCGCTGCCCGAGCCGCTGTAGCCCGACAGCTGCTGGATGACCTCTTGGCGGACCTTCGACAGGTCGGCACCGAGCTTGACCAGCACCTGCGCGGCCACGCCCTCGCCTTCGCGGATCAAGCCGAGTAGCACGTGCTCGGTGCCGATGTAGTTGTGACCAAGCTGCAGCGCCTCACGCAGCGACAGCTCGAGCACCTTCTTGGCGCGTGGCGTGAACGGGATGTGGCCGCTCGGCGATGAGCTGCCCTGCCCGATGATCTCCTCGACCTGGTTGCGCACGGCCTCCAGCGAGATGCCCAGCGACTCGAGCGCTTGGGCAGCGACGCCCTCGCCCTCATGAATCAGCCCCAGCAGGATGTGCTCGGTGCCGATGTAGTTGTGATTCAGCAGGCGCGCTTCTTCTTGCGCCAACACCACCACCCGGCGAGCCCGATCGGTGAAGCGTTCGAACACTGGGCCTCCTGCTCTGAGCCTTGCACACGGCGTTGCACACGGTGCTTCGGGTCTTCTGAGCGCAGTGTAACGATGCCCTGCCGGATCGCTCTCTCAGGGATCGGCCTCGTTCACGCCCCTTCAGCGCGACGGGATTCGGGCGCGGCACCGGTGCGGGGACACGACCGTTGTCGTTTACGGTTGCGCCGTGGCGCCGCTTTCGCCGTTGCAGGCCCGACCCAGCTCGGACGAAGACTTGGCTCGTGTCGAGTCGGCGCTGCGGGCTGCAGCGGTCACCGGCGACGACTTCCTCACCGAGGTGACCTCGCACCTGATCCCTGCGGGCGGCAAGCGCCTGCGGCCGGCGTTCGTCATCGCGTCGGCGCTGGCGCTCGACCCCGACGGCACTGCGCCTGATGCGGTCACCGACGACATGATCTGCGGCGGCGTGGCTGTGGAGCTGGTGCATCTGGGCTCGCTGTATCACGACGACGTCATGGACGACGCGGAGACCCGCCGCGGCATCGAGGCGGTGAACCATCGGTGGGGCAACCTGAAGGCGATCCTGGCGGGCGACTTCCTGCTGGCGAAAGCTTCCGAGCTGGCGGCGTCGCTGGGAACCGAGGTGGCCGCCCTGCTGGCCGCCACGATCGGGCGTCTGTGCGAGGGCCAGGTGCGAGAGCTGCAGCTGATCTACGACCTCACCCGCACCGAGGATCAGTATTTGCTGGCCATCGGGGGCAAGACGGCCGAGCTGTACGCCACGTCGTGCCGCATCGGCGGGCTGGTGGCCGGCGCCGACGGCGAGACCCTCGACCGCTTGAACAGTTTCGGGCTCGCATATGGCATGGCATTCCAGATCGTCGACGACGTGCTCGACTTCGTCGCCTCCGACGAGGAACTCGGCAAGCCCTCGGGCAACGATCTGCGGGAAGGCGTGTACACGCTGCCGGTGATCCGGATGCTGGCCGGCGGGCACTCGGCCCATAAGGGCCTCGGCGAACTGCTGGGCGAGCCCCTCGACGATGATCGGCGGGATCGAGCCCGGGCGATCGTGGTGGACGGCCCCGAAATCGCCAGCTCGGTGACGACGGCACAGCACTACGTGACCCAGGCCTTGGACGCCCTGGCGCCGTTCAATGCAACGCCAGGCATGGTCGGCCTGCGGGCCGCAGCGTCAAATCTGCTCAGCGCCCTGCCGCCCAAAGCGGCCGGCCCAGCCGCAGCCGGCGCAGTCTGAAAGCGGCCGGTCCGCACATGCAGCCGGGCTGGCCGATCCGGCGCCGCTACCGGCATGGATCATGGGACCCCGGCCGCGGACCGTGCTGGCAGTGGGGCTCGCGCACCTTCGTCATGGGCATTATCAATGCCACGGACGACTCGTTCTCCGGCGACGGCGTGGCCGATCGGCTCGACGAAGCCCTCGCGCTGACACATGAGCTGGTGGCCGGCGAGGTCGACATCATCGACATCGGCGGCGCCTCCAGCCGTCCAGGTGCAGAACCCACACCCATCGAGGTGGAGCGGCGCCGGGCGGTGAGGGTCATCGAGGCCGTACGAGCCGAGCTGGATCGCATCGGCGCCGAAGTGCCGATCTCGGTGGACACGACCTGGGCAGAGGTGGCTGAGCCGGCCTTCGACGCCGGTGCCACGGTGGTGAACGACATCACCGGCTTCCGCCTCGACCCCCAGATGGCGCCGCTGGTGGCCGAACGCGGGGCCGCCGCTGTGCTCATGCACAACCAGCGGGGCCGGCCCCACACCGACCTGATCGTCGATGTGACCGACGGGCTGCACACCAGCCTGCAGATCTGCGCCGACGCAGGCGTAGGCACCGATCGCATCGTGGTCGACCCAGGATTCGGCTTCGGGTTCGGCGTCTCGCAGAACCTCGAGATGATGCGCCGCCTGCCCGAGCTGTGGGCGCTGGAGCTCCCCATGCTGATCGGCACATCACGCAAGTCGACCATCGGTGCGATCACCAACGCCAAGATCGACGACCGCCTCTTCGGCACCGCCGCCACCATCACCGCCGCCATCTACGCAGGCATAGACATAGTGCGAGTCCACGACACCCCCCAAATGACCCAAGCAATCCAAATGACAGACGCAATAGTGAGACCCACCCCCTAAAGGCGGCTGAGGGTCTTAGCTCACAACAGGTGCGACCGCGCCGTCGGGCATCAACTGCATGCGGTTGCCGTCTGCGTCCTGGCTGTAGAACGTCGGCCGGCCGGTTGCCTCGAGCGTGGCGAGCATGGCCGGCAGCGGGGCGCCGACGCTTCTCAGGAACTCGATGATGCGAGCGGGTCCGAGGTGGTCGAGCATCTCGAACGGGCCGTGCACCCAGTTGAAGCCCCAGCGGATCGCATTGTCGACATTCGCGATGTCATCGGCGATCTCGGGCACGAGATCTGCCGCATAGGCCAGGGTGCCTCCAAAGATGTGCCGCGCCAGCTCGCCCTGAGGCGAATCGGCGAACAGCACCTCGCCGAGATCAGCAGGCACGCCTTCGAGATCGGGCTGCGCGGCGGGTCGCCACTCCGCGCTCACCAGATCGAACGTCTCAGCCTTGCGGGACCCGTCGTCAAGCTTGATCCGCCGGCTGAAGCCGCCGCCGGTCTTGCGCCCAAGCTGGCCGCGGTCCGCCATCGACTGCTCCGCGACAGGAAACTCTGCGAAGTCGAGCCCCCGGTCGCCCGCCGGCAGGTTCTGGGCCAGGTTGGCGCCCACCAGCTCCATCACGTCGAGCCCGATGAGGTCGATGAGCCCGTACAGGCCCGTCGGGGGAAGGCCGACCGGGGCGCCGAGCACGGCGTCGATGGTCTCCTGTGTCATGCCGTCGGCCAGGAACGGCTTGGCCATGTGCAGGCCGGACAGCATGAAGAAGCAGCCGATGCGGTTGCCGATGAAGTTGACGGTGTCTTTGGCGTGCACGACGCCTTTGCCGAGCCGCTCGGCGCCGAAGCGGGCGAATGCGTCGATCACCTCAGGCTCGGTGTCTTCGCCGGGCACCAGCTCGAACAGCTTCATCACCTGCACCGGGTTGAAGAAGTGCGTGATGGCCACGTCGCGCCGGAATCGCTCGCTCATGCCTTCGCTGATCTGCCGCAGAGGAATGCCCGACGTGTTCGACGAAATGACCGATCCATCGCTGCGGGCGGCCTCGAGCCGTTCGAAGAGCTCCCGCTTGGTGGCCAAGTCTTCCACGACCGCCTCGCACACCCAGTCGTAGCCGGCGATGTCGTCGAGGCGATCGCCAACGGTGCCGATGCTCACGAGCTCACCGAAGTCGGCGTCGACACCGTCGAGCGCCCGCTGGGCGGCGGCTTCGTCGACGTCGAGCAGCAGTACCCGGCAGCCGGCCTTCGCCGAGACCGCGGCAATGCCGGCACCCATCGTGCCCGCGCCGATGATCGCTACTGAATCAATAGACCTCATGGGTGCTTCCTACCGGGTGCCGGTGACTTCGCGGCCGATGATCTCTTTCATGATCTCGGTGGTGCCGCCGTAGATGGTTTGCACTCGGGCGTCGGCATACGCCTTTGAGATCGGATACTCGGTCATGAAGCCGTAGCCGCCGAACAGCTGCAGGCAGCGGGTGATGACCCGCAGCTGCATCTCGGTCACCCACCACTTGGCCTCTGCGGCGTCGGTGGCGGTGAGCTCGCCCGCGTTGAGCGCCTCGATCTGGCGGTCCACGAACACCCAGGCGATGTCGAGCTCGGTCTTCATCTCGGCCAGCTCGAAGCGGGTGTTCTGGAACGAGGCGATGGTCTGGCCGAAGGCCGTGCGCTCGCCTACATAGTCGACCGTCCAGTCGAACGCAGCCTGTGCGTGGGCCACACCGCCCACCGCGATCGACAGCCGCTCCTGGGGCAGGTTCCGCACCAGGTGCATGAAGCCGTTGCCCTCGCCGCCGAGCACGTTCTCTTCGGGCACGAACACGTCGTCGAAGAACAGCTCGGCGGTGTCCTGTGACTTCAGCCCCAGCTTGTCGAGGTTGCGGCCCCGCTCGAAGCCCTCCATGCCCTCTTCGAGCACGATCAGCGACATGCCCCGGTGCTTCTCGGTGGGATCGGTCTTTGCCGCCACGATGACGATGTCGGAGTTGATGCCGTTGGTGATGAACGTCTTGGAGCCGTTCACGATGTATCCGTCGCCTTGGCGGATGGCGGTCGTGCTCATCGACGCCAGATCCGAGCCGATGCCGGGCTCGGTCATGGCGATGGCGCTCATCAGCTCGCCGCTGCACATGCCAGGCATCCAGCGCTCGGCCTGCTCGTCGTTGCACAGCTTGGTGAAGTACGGCAGGCAGATGTCGTTGTGCAGCGTGATGCACTGGCCCGAGCTCGCAGCGCCCGAGGCCATGATCTCCTCGCTCACGATGGCGTTGTAGCGAAAGTCCGCCACACCGCCGCCGCCGTAGCGCTCGTCGACGTCGGTGGCCAGCAGGCCCACGTCGCCCGCCTTGCGGAACATGGCCTTGTCGACCTTGCCGTCGGCCTCCCATTTCTCGTGGTTGGGGACGATCTCGCGCTCGACAAAGGCCTTGGCCGTCTCGCGGAACATCTCGTGCTCGTCTTCAAAGATGGTGCGCCGCATACGACGAGCGTATGTGCCAGCACAGCTAGCGTCACGGGCCGTGACGCAGCAGGATTCGCCGAGCGATCCCCACAGCCCCATCAGACCCGGTCATGATTGGAGCGCGGTCGAGCGAGCGGCCGCTGCGCTGCGCCGGCTGAACCAGGCACTGACGAATCGGCGGGTCGAAGATGGGGTGCTCGACGAGATCACGGCGTCGGTCGAAGCCAACGCAGCGCGGCTCGAGGCGGGCACGCTGCGGGTGAAGATCGACGACATGCTCTCGCGGCCGTACCTGCGGGAGATCTACGAAGGCCAGTACTTCCCGCTGCCGCTGTCGGACGGCGACGAGATCGAGTTCGATCCGTTCTCGATCGGCGGGGGGCAGCTGCATCCGGCATCGGTGGAGGTGCGCTACTTCAAGGAGTCGGGCGAGTCGGTGACCGGCGAGGCCGTGGTGGACCCCATGTTCGCGGGACCTCCCGAACGCACCCATGGCGGAGTGGTGGCACTCATCATCGACGAGCTGATGGGCGCGCTGAACCGCATGCGAGGCCGGCAGGCCTACACCGGCCGCCTCACCGTCCACTACCGCGCCGCGACCCCGCTGGGCGTGCCCCTGCGGCTTCGGGCGTGGATCGACCACACGTCGGGCCGCAAGATCGTCCAGCACGCCGAGGTGCACGGCCCCGACGGTCTGTGCGTCAACGCCGAAGGCCTGTTCATCCTGCGGGCCGACGCGCCTGCGGTCCCCGACGACTGAGGAGCCGCGCTGGTGGGTGCGCCCGCTGGGGAGGCGGCAGAACCCTCGGCTCCCGTCCTCCGGCAAGCGAGAGATGTGCACCGCACCGCATCTCTTGCACGGCGTCATCGACGCGTCGCCGTGCATCCGATAGGGAACTGGTCGCAACGTCGCCGAGTCTCCTGCCGCCTCCCCAGCTCTGGCATCTGTGCCTTCCGGGTCGACGCCTAAACCGTCGTCCGGGCCGGGCGGAACGCTGGGGTTCCGCGGCTGTCAGACGCTGCTAATGCTCTGCCGAGGCTGCGGCCAGCTCCCGCAGTAACCCTGCGCCGCCGATGCGCTCGCAGTCTTGGTCCGCGACCGCCGTCACGTCGCCGAGGGTGACTAGTTCGGGTGCGAGCTCGGCCAGCGGGTCGAGCACGAATCGGCGCTCGCGCATGCGTGGGTGCGGGATCTGCAGTTCGGGATCACCCATCACCACCTCGCCAAAAAGCAGCACGTCGACGTCCAGCGTGCGAGGACCCCAGCGCTCACGGCGCACCCGCTGTGCTGCGGCTTCGAGAGCCTGGCAGCGGGCCAGCAACTCATAGGGACCATCTGATAGGGCCAACTCGGCCACCAGGTTCAGGAACTCGGGCTGATCGGGGCCGATGGGCGCGCTGCGGTACACGCCCGACACGGCGACCAGGACTCCGGCGGCATCCAGCGACGCGAGTGCATCAGCCAGTTGTGCTGCGGGATTGCCGATGTTGGCGCCCAGCCCCACGAACGCCCGCACGCGGGGCTCGTTCACCGGTTCACGCTCGGTCGGCACGCCCGCTCACGCTGGGTGACGGGTGATGCGCACCGCGCTAGTGCCGAGGTCGGCTGCAACGGGCGGGCGCAGCTTGGTGACGGTCACGGTGGCGGCGGTCACGGCACCGATGCCGCACAGCTCTGCGGCGATCAGCTCGGCCAGCCGTTCGAGCAGCAGCGGCTGGGACTCGTCGCACAGCGCCACGATGCGGTCGCACACGGCGCCGTAGTCGACGGTGAGGCTCAGGTCGTCCGAAGATCCCGCAGGGCTCAGATCTGCGTAAATGTCGACGTCGATGCTGAGTGGCTGGGGCGCAGTGCGCTCGTGGGCCAGCGCCCCGATCACGCACGTCACCCGCAGGTCACGCAGCTCAATGCGGTCGCTCGCGGCGAACGCATCATCAACACAGCGGTCGCTCGCGGCGAACGCATCATCAACAATGCGGTCGCTCGTGGCGACCGGATCATCGACACAGCGGTCGCGGTCGCTATCTGATGCTGGCACCGGTGTGCTCAGCTTGCTGCGCCGCGTTCAGCGAGAATGCCGAGTGCCACGTCGACGACGCGGCGCCCCTCGGGCCCGACTCGCTGGCCGAAGATCCGCTCGGTGATGGCCGTCGCCTGCGGACCGGTGGGCACCTTGCCCGACAGCAACAGGTACGAGGCCACGAACCCGCAAACGTCCTCGCCGACGCGCTCCTTGTGCAGGATCACGCGCTTGCCCTCGGTGGCCAGCCGTTCCAGGTCGTCGTGGACCGACTCCAGGTAAGCGCCCAGGTCGTCGACGTTGGGCCACGGCCGGTGGAGGTACGGCAGATCCAGCTCGTCGTAGTTGTGCAAATTGTGCGGCGCGGAGATGAGCGACACGACGATGTCGAAATCGTTGCGGCGCAGCCAGATGATCTCTTCCTGGCGGCGGACGCGCCGGTGACTGGCGCCATAGCCGCCGGGACGTTCGCACACGGCGAGGCGCTCGGCGACGACCCAGTTGAAGTTGCGGGGCTGAATGCCCTCCGCCCACTTCCCTCTCATAGCTCGCCGTCCCTCGCAGCGCCACTGACGCTCGCAGTACATCAGTGCGTGCTCACAGCCGAATGTACCGGTGCCGATCCGGCCCTGCACGGCCCTTCCTAAAGAGATTCAGGCGCTTTGCGCAGCAGCAGCGTCGTAGGCGCGGATCTCGGCTAGATTGCGGTACTTCTGTGCCAGATCCAGCCCGTAGCCGATGACCCACACGGGCGGCAGGCGGAATCCGATGTAGTCGACGAGGCCGTTCAGGCTGCCGTTGTGCTCGCGGGTCAGCAGCGAGCACACCGCCAGGCTGGCGGGGCCACGGGCGAGCAGGCTGCGACGCAGGTACGACAGCGTCAGACCGCTCTCGACGATGTCCTCCACCAAGATGACGTCGCGCCCCGCGATGTCGATGTCGAGGTCCTTGAGGATGCGAACGACACCGCTCGAACGGGTGCTGCTGCCGTACGACGACACGGCCATGAAGTCCATCTCGACCGGCAGGTCGATGGCCCGGCTGAGATCGGAGGCGAACATCACGGCGCCTTTGAGGACCGCGACGAGCAGCGGCTCGCGGCCCGCGTAGTCGGCAGTGATCTGCGCTCCCATCTCGACAACCCGCTCGGCGATCTCGGGACCCGAGACCAGCACCTCCCCGACGGCGGGGTCGCCGGCGAGCATGGAGTCGAGGTCGCTGGGGGTGCTCGGCGATCCCGGCGCGGGTGTCACGTGAGTCGAACCTAGCGCCTGCGACACATCTGTGGTGCGGTCGCGGCGAAGCGCTCAGCTCTCGAGGCGCAGCCGGTCGGCTGATCGGGTGACCCGCCGGCCGCCGCCGACCTCGGTCGCGCGGTGGGTGTGGCGGGCCACCTCGAGCACCCGCTCGACGGTGCGGGCATCGGGCGGATGATCGGTGCGCAGCCATGCCCGGATGGATCGCCGGGCCAGCGCCACCGGCGCAGACCGCAGCTCGGACGCGCTGGTGGGGTCGATGTCGGCGGCCAGCACATCGAGCAGGTCCGCCTCGGTGGCTGCCAGCGCGGATCCACGCGCCAGCAGGGGCACCACATCGCGCCCGGCGATGTCGCACATCAGCGGCATCACCTCGTGGCGCACGCGGCTGCGCCAGAAGCGAGGATCGGCATTGGAGGGATCACGGATGGGTTCGTAGCCCACCAGCTCGCAGACCTGTTCGGTCTCGCTGCGTCGTAATCCCAGCAGCGGCCGCCGGTCGGCCCGCATGGCAGCGAGCGCATCGAGTGCTCCGCCGCGAAGCAAGTGCAGCAGCATGGTCTCTGCCTGGTCGTCGGCGGTGTGACCCAGCAGCGCGTCGGGCCCCACGGCGGCGTGGCGGGCCTCGCGAGCTCGCGCCTGCAGGTTGGCGCCCGGCGCAAGGTCGAGTTGCACGACGCGGAAGCCCGCTCCGAGTCGATCGCACAGCGCCTCGACCTGCGCCGCTTCGGCCGCTCCGGCAGGCCGCAGCCCGTGGTCCACATGGATGGCGGTGACTGCTGTCGCGGCCGAATCGTTGCGCTGCGCGAAACGGCAGGCCAGGGTGAGCAGCGCGGCCGAATCCGCGCCGCCCGACACCGCGCAGACCAGTTCGGGGCGCGCGACGTCACCGAATGTGCAGCGGTCCACCAAGCGGTCGATCTCGTCGGGGCTCTCCGGCGCGCCGGAAGCGGCGTCGCTGCACGAAGACAGCCGACGCTCCGAACTCGGCGGCGCAGTCCCGTCCCCCGCGTCGGGCGGGGTCCGGGCGGAGCGGTCAGGCGGCGGGGACACGCTCCAGCCAGGCTTGGGGGTCGCGGATCTCGGCCATAGACGGCAGGTGCTCGACGCGTTCCCAGATCCGGTCCACCGCACGAGGGCCCCGCTCGGCCTCGATCCTGGCGATGAAGTCTTCGCCGGCCTGGTACTGGGCGAGCTTGGCCTCGATCCCCAGCAAGCGCTGGATCAGGCGGGCCATGCCGCGCACGTTGCGGCGCCGGTGCTGCATCACCACGGCGAAGCGGTCGGCGTCGGGGATATGGCCGCGGGCGGCTCGCGCCATGGTGACGTCGCCGTGCCCTTCCACCAAGCTCATCATGCCGCCGACCTGGGCGATCAGGCCGCGCTGGTGCTCGGTGGCGAACACTGCGGCGAGCCCCCCTTCACCCAGCAGGTCCTGGCTGTTTTGATTTGAGTTGCTCTGACCCGAATTGCTGCCATTTGACTTGCTTCGACCCGAATTGCTGCGGCGTTGGGTCATCAGCGTGCGAAGGCCGTCGCGCAGGCGTTCGGGATCGGGCTGGGCTTCGTCGACTAGCCCGTTCACGAGCTGCAGGAAATGCGGCCGCAGCCAGGGGACGCCGGTGAACTGCGAGCGGTGGGTCAGCTCGTGCAGCGCAAGCCACAGTCGGAATTGGGAGGGGATGAATGCGAAGCGCTTCTCGGTCACCAAGATGTTCGGGCCGACGAAGTAGACGGTGTCGCCGACCGTGTCGCCACGCGAGTCGCCAGCATCGTCTGATGCCCACAGCAGGTCGTACTGGCCGAGCACCCTGCGCGCCATCCAGCCCAGCACCGAGCCCAACTCGACCGCTCCGACCGTGCGCGTCACGCGTGAGGGCTCAGCCAGTTCTTCAGTGTCGGCTTCTGCAGCGTCGGCCGGTGCGCCCAGCAGCGGCTGCAGCAGTCTCCGGAACGCTGCGATGTTGGCGTCAATCCAGCCAGCCCGGTCGATGACCTCTGCGTGAGCCTCGCCAGGCGTTTCCAGCCCGGTCTCGATGGCAACCAGCTCAGCAGCGACCGGCACGAACCTGGCGAAGTCCTTGCGCAGGGGCTCAGCAAGATAGGACTGGTACAGCGGTTCGGTGCCCGCCACCCGCACCGCGATGCGGCGCGCCAAGTCCCAGTCGACGTGCTCGTCGGCGGGGTCGGTCACCTTGCGGCTCAGCGCTTGGGGTAGCGCGGAGCAACCACCTTTTGCACGTAGCCCGCAACCAGCTTGAAGACGGTCAGCACCGTCACCACGGTGAGCGGGACCGCCAGCCAGTAGTGCCAGACCTGCGCGGCAAGGAGGTTCATGACGCAGATATTAGTGGCCGACTGCGCCGGAACCCCGGGCGGAGCTGCCCGGATGAACGGACTACCGGCAATAGCGGTGGTTATCGAGCGGAAGCTGCCCAACTAAGCTCCCGGACTGGCACAAATGAGGAGACACATTCATGTCGGATGCCGGCAGCACAGGCGGTTCTATGGAGCACAGCTACCCGGCCAGGCTGGATGTCGACTATCCCGAGGCTGGGCTCAGCCGGGCCAAGACGTTCTTCCGCATCATCCTGGTCATTCCCATCGCGATCCTTGCGGGCCTGGTCTCTGGCTCCATCGCCAGCAACTGGAATCCTGGTCAGGCGAACGTGGCAGCGGCCGTCACAGCCGGCGGGCTGTTCGGGCCGTCGCTGCTCATGCTGCTGTTCCGACGCAAGTACCCCCGCTGGTGGTTCGATTGGAACCTCGAGCTGATGCGGTTCACCGCACGCGTCAACGCCTACGCGTCGCTGATGCGAGACGAGTACCCCTCCACCGACGAGGAGCAGGCAGTACATCTCGACCTCGACTATCCCGACGCGTCCCGGGACCTGAACCGCTGGCTGCCCTTGGTCAAGTGGCTGCTGGCAATCCCGCACTACATCGTGCTGGCGGTGCTCGCCGTGGCAGCGATCATCTGCGTGGTGCTGGCATGGATCGCCATCATCTTCACCGGCCGCTACCCACGAGAGCTCTTCACATTCGTGCTGGGCGTGCACCGCTGGGGGCTGCGGGTCGGGGCCTACATGTGGCTGCTCATCACCGACCGCTACCCGCCGTTCTCCCTGCGATAGCCACAACCGACCCGCCTCCCACGGGCGGTGTTCGGCGGGGCGGGCCGTGGGGTGGTGCTTACGGCGGGTCGGTGCTGTCGGGCCGGCTCGGGTCTGTGCTGTCGGGGTGGGTGGGTGGGTAGCTGTGCTGTTGGAGGCGGGGTTTGCCGTTGGGTGGTGTGTCGATGGGTGTGCTGTGTCGGTGCAGGCTTGAGTGGCAGTGGTGGCACAGTGATGCGAGGTTGGGTACCTCGGTGAGGCCGCCGTTCTCGTAGTAGTCGATGTGGTGGGATTCGGTGTGCTCGGAAGTGAGGTCGCAGCCGATGCAGCCGCCGTCGCGGATGGCGAGGATGAGGCGTTGGGCGTCGTTGGCGTTGCGTGTGCGGCCCAGCGCGAGCTCGGACCAGTCTGATGTGAACACTGCGGGCAACACGTCGGCGTCGACGGCGTGTTCGGCAACCATCTTGGCCGACAGTGGTGTGCCGTCGTCGAGGCGGGGGTTGGCGAGCCGGTCGTTGACGACGTCGTAGTCGGCGATGATCACCAGGCTGGTGTTGCGTCGCCGGGTGTTGGAGGTGCCGGCGATCAGATCGGCGATCGCGTCCGCGGTGAGCTGCGCACGAGTCGGCACAACCCCGGAGCCGTCAGCTTCTGTGCCGCTGTTTGCGTCGTCGTGTTCTGCAGTCGTGCTGTCGGCGGTGTCGGCGCGGCGGCGAAGCGAGCGCACCATGGCCTGCAGGGCGGTGTTGATGTGGCGTCCGGCGAGGAAGTCGAAGGTGCCGTTGAGGTGCCACATGCCGTCATCGCCGAGCTTCATCGAGCCCCACCGCTGGGCATGCTGGTGGGCGAGTTCTGCGTCGAGCGGGCTGAGGTCCTTTGCTGCGGCCTCAGCGTCGAGATCCGCGAACACCTCCAAGCTCTCATACGCGAGCGGGTGACGGGCGACGGTGTCGGAGGGATAGACCCGGCACAGCTCGAGAAAGCTCGCTTCGCTGCGGCGGTGCTTCTTGGGGGCTTCGCGGGCGATCACTTTGGCGTGCGCCATGCCGATCTCGCCGGCCTGCATCGCGTCCAATGTGGCTGTCATGCCTTCGGCGGCGAGGGTTTCGGCCAGGCGGGCCTCGCTGCGGGCCTGGGACGCGTTCAGGCGTGTCTGGTCGCGCAGCACATAGGCCGCGGCCTGGGCGCCGTGGCGCGCTGCCATCTCGGCCACCGCCGCCAGATAGCGGCCCTCGACGCGCGCCCGTTCAGCGGCCAGCTCGACCACGAGGCCCTGCAGATCGCCGTATCCCAATGACCCCAGCCCGCCCAGTCCCACAGCACCGTCGTGCCGGCCGGCCCCGTCGCCGCGGCCGGCGCTCCGCAGCGAATCGGCCCCGTCGGCTGCGTCGTCATGACGCCACACCGACGCCGGATCGGGCCATGCCCCCACGTCGTCATTCCGCACAGCATCGGGCCCGTCGCCCGTCTCGCAGCCTTCGACAAGGCCGGGAGCCAACTCGCGGATCACGTCGCCGAACATGATACAAGCATACACACGTACGCAGCCAATTACAAACACTTGTCCGCACACCGTTCGATGTGCCGCCGGCAGCCGACGCCACGACCCGAGCGCCCAGTCAACGCAGCGAACACCCGCGGGAAACAAGAGGCACCCCCACGAGGCCCACCTGCCGGCTCGAGTCCCGAACGCTCGACTGCGCCCCGACCACATTGGGGTCAGCGACTGCAAGCGTCGTCTAAATGGCGGACGCGCCCAAACAAGCACAGACGCACTCCTGAACCGTCGCGCTAGCCTCAGCGCCCGCAACACAGCGCTGGCATGAACCTCAATTCGAAGATTGAGAACGACGCGCCGAATTTGGCGCCTGTCTTCGCACCAACTCCGGCCCGAGTAGCTCAGTGGCAGAGCGGCTCTCTCGTAAAGAGCAGGTCGTGGGTTCAATCCCCACCTCGGGCTCGCCGGCTGCCGCGGCTGACTCGTCGGCGGGTCTCAGCGGGGTGAGTGGCCGAGGCGGATGAACAGACAGCCCAGGGCCAATCGCTGGTTCGCGTTGAAGCGCAGTGCTTCGGCTGCGTCGCCGATGGCGTGGAGCTGCCCCGCGGCCGGCTCGGGCCGCAGGTTGCCGCTGCTGGCTTCGTCGCGGATCTGTGCGGCCAGCACTGCCAGTCCCATCGTCAGCTCGTCGGTGCGCACGCGGCGCAGCTCACGCCGGTGGCGCTCGTCGAGCGAGCTGCGGCCGACGTTCGTCCCGTACAGCTCGGCCTGCTCATCGGCTGCCGCACGCTCGGCCTCGTGACGGGCTTCGAGGGGCGCTGCTGCCTGCTCGGTCGCCTCCAGCGCAGCGTCCGCAGCGGCCATCGCCGCGGCCGCTGTGCCGTTCAGGGAACCCCGCAGGCCTCGCCACGTCTCGATCCGCACAGCAGCGTCGTCGTCGGAGGCGAGCAGGCGCGCGCGATCGATCGAACCGCCGGCCGCGGCCGCAGCGAAGCTGGCACGGCCGGCCTCGACGCCCTCGGCGACGAGGATTACGTGCAGATCGGCTTCGCCCAGTGCCTCGAAATCGACACGTGCGCAGCGCGAGGCCAGCGTCTCCATCGACCGGTTGACCTCCTCGGCGAGCAGCACGAACACCGTTGACGGTGGCGGCTCCTCGACCGACTTGAGCAGGATCGGCGCGCTCAGCGCGGCGCGGTCGACATCGCTGAGCACGATGACCTTCTGCTCGCCGGACACGGGCGCTGCAGCGGCGGCGCGCACGGCGTCGCGAGCCTGCCCGGCCGTCATGGCTGCGCCGACACGGTCGAACACGAGCAGGTCGGGATGCTGCTCGGCGAGCGCAAGGCGGCGCTCACGCTCGGGGGTCGCGCTGCGCGCCGCCAGCAGCTCGCCCGCGAACCGGCAGGCCGCGCTGCGCAGCCCGGCGCCCGCGGGGCCGACGAACAGGTACGCCGGCAGCGGCGAGGCAAGCGCTGCCCGCAAACGATCAACGGCTGCCGGCTGGCCGACGATGCCGTCGAGCAAGTTCCCGACCGCCAGCTCGTCAACGGGCTGCGACTCGTCGAGCGTGGATCGGGCAGCCGGGGCCAAGGGCGGCGCGACCTCGGGGGCGGCTGGGACGTCAGCAGTGAGCGAGGGCTCGGTCCCCGGCTCAGGTTGCGACTTGGATTCGCGCTCCGAATCAGGCCCAGGCTCGGGCACAGATTCGGGCGCAGACTTGGGCTTGGATGCGGGCTCCGGCGGTAGCGGTTCGGGAGCGGGCGCTGGCGGAGCGGTGGGCTCGTCGCCGAAGTCGAACAGCGACAGCGGGGCGGGCTCGGAGGCACGCGGCGGCTCGGCCGCGGCAGGCGGACCGTCAGCGTCCTCGGCGTCGAGGGGGCCGTCGGCCATCGATGCCACCGCAGGCGTCCTAGTCCGCCATCGCTGGATGCGTCGCGACGGCCTCGATGACTCTCGCCGACACGTCGGCGGGGCTGCCGGTCCCGTCCACGCGGACCCAGCGGTCGGGTTCGGCATCGCAGAGCTCGGCATAGCTGCGCCACACACGCAGCGCGAACTGCAGCGCTTCGCCCTCCAGCCGATCCGGCCCGTCACCTGAGGGTTGGAGGGCATCGGGGTCGATCGCAGCCGCGTCCTCCAGCAAGGACATTTGCTCTCCGCCGACGCGGTCGAGATGGTGCACGCGTCGATCCGCGTCGACCAGCGGCACATCGAGCAGCACGACGACGTCGGGCAGGATGATCTCGGGCAGTTCGGTCGACGCGCCCGCCGGCCGGCGGGAGGCGTAGTCGATCAGCGACCGCAGCTCGTCGAGGGCCAGACCCCGGCCGTAGCCCTGGTACGCCAGAGTCGAGCCATAGGAACGGTCGGTCACGACGTCTCGGCCCGCTTCGAGTGCCGGCGCAACCACCGTGGCGATGTGCTGCGATCGATCAGCGGCAAACAGCAGCGCTTCGGTGCGCGGCGCCGGTGCATGGTCTGGCGACGAGTGCAGCAACGCCTCACGCAGCGAAGCGCCGAGCGGCGTCCCGCCCGGCTCGCGGGTCCCGGCGGCATCGAGGTGAGTCGCCAGCAGCTCGGCTTGGGTGGACTTGCCGCTGCCGTCGAAGCCTTCCAGCGCGATGTAGCGGCCGCGGGCGGTCATGCGCTGTCCCCCGCGCTGTCTGCGGCCTGCGGCGCCCTGCGCCCCTCGCCGCGGCGGCTGCGCAGCGAGATCCCAGCCAGGACGCCGGCCATCAGGATCAGCAGAGCTCCCAGCCACAAGGCGCCTCGCACGCCGGGAAGTGCCAGCACTGAGCCGCCGATGGAGATCTCGTTGTCGAATGCAACGCCAAAGAGCCACTGGAAGCCGTCCGACAAGAACCCGCCGGCCGCCATGGAGATGAGCAGGCAGAACCGCACCAGCGTGTACATGGCCGCAAAGACCCGCCCACGCAGCACCTCTTCCACGTTCTCGTGCAGCAGCGTCAGCCCGGTGACATACACCGACCCCGCAGCCAGCCCCAGCAGCAGGACCCCCCCGAGCACCAGCAGCGTGACGGACGCCGAAGCGGCAAACAGCAGCGACGCACCGGCGAGGAATACCGAGAACACAAAGAGGCGGGCACGCCCTTGCGCAGCCAAGGCGGATTGGCGGCCGAGATAGTTCGCGGCGCTCTGCAGCAGCGTCACCAACGCCACCCCGCCGCCCACGCCGAGGCCCATCGCCACCAGGATCGAGCTGAAGCCAGCGCTGCCGGCGCCGAGCACCTCGTCGTTGTAGACCGCGCCGAGCGGCACCAGCATCCCGCCGCCGATCATGCCGGTGCCCAGGCCCACGAGCACGGCGCGGACTTGCGGGTTGAGGGCGATGAAGTCCCAGCCTTCGCGCAGTTCGCGGAAGCCTTGGCGCCAGTCGATGCGACGGTCGGTGTCGCGCTTGGCGTGCGCGGCGGTGATGTGCGACGAGAGCGGCAGCGTCGCGATGATTGCTGCGGCGATCAGGAACGTCGCCGAGTCGAGGACCAGCGACATTTCCACCTGGCCGATGTCGGTCCAGCCGATCAGCTCGCCCAGCTTCGCCATGGCGGCAAAGGCGCCGGCGCCCAGCGGGAACGTGCCATAAGCGGCCACCAGGCCCAGCGAGTTGGCGGCGGTGAGGTGCCGGGCGGGCACGATGTTGGGGACGATCGCCTCCTTGGCCGGGCTCCACAGCGAGGTGGCCAGTTCCAGGGCCAGCGATGCCAGCACCAGCAGCCACACCCGGTCGATGAACGGGATCGTCAGGATCACGCTGGCCCGCGCGATGTCGCAGATGACCAGCAGCCGCTTGCGGTTGAAGCGGTCCACGATGATGCCGCCCGCCGACGCCAAGAAGAAACCCGGCAGCACCCGTGCCGTCACCACCAATGCGATGGCCGAACCCGGCTGGTCGCCGCCGATGCGCCGCGCCACCTCGATGGTGGCAAGCAGCCCGATCCAGTCGCCGAACGAGCTGACGACCTGCGCCACCCACAGGCGCAGGAATCCCGGCGCTGCGAACAATCCGGGCCGCGGAGCCTCGTCGTCTCCTCCATTGCCGGTCCCGGCGTCAACATCGGACGCGTCCGAGCCGTCGAACGAGGGGTTCGAGCTATCCGAACTCATGGCACTCAGCAGGCTAGGAGGCTGAGCCAAATGGCGAAGCCGTGGCCCGAGCGGCCCGTGAGCCCAATCACATGAGCTTTGGGAACAAGAGCGAGAAGCAACAGGCAGCGCGACGAGAAGGTCTGCCAATCCGCGCTTGATCTAGGAGCCGGGAGTGTCTGACTTTTTCGCCGGTTTTTTCTTCGCAGGCGATTTCTTGGCCGCCCGCTTCTTGGCTGCTTTCTTCGTGGCCGCCTTCTTCTTGGTGGGCTGCTTGCGGCGGGCCGCACGTTTCTTGGCCGGTCCCCTCGCACGTCGCATCGCCAGCAGCTCCGCCGCTCGCTCGACGGTCAGAGTCTCGGCGTCGTCGCCCTGGCGCAGCGAGGCGTTGTACTCACCGTCGGTCACGTACGGCCCGAAACGGCCGTCCCTGAGCACCATCGGCTTGCCGCTGTCGGGGTCAGTGCCGATCTCACGACCCGCATTCGCCGCTTGCTGGCCGCGCCGGCGCCGGGGCTGAGCCAGCAGAGTCAGCGCTTCTTCCAGGGTCAGCGTGAAGAGCTGCGCTTCGGACTCGAGGCTGCGGTTCTCGTCCTTGGCCTCGCCCACCGCTGCCTTTGTCAGGTACGGACCGAACCGCCCGTTGCGAACCGTGATCTCCGCCCCGTCCGCAGGATCGACCCCCACCGTCCGCGGCAGCGAGAGCAGCTGCAGGGCGTCGTCGAGCGTGATCGTCTCGGGTGTGTGATGGCTCAGCAGCGATGCCGTGCGGGGGCGCTCGTCGACCTCGTCGGGCCGCCCCACCGATACGTAGGGGCCGAACCGGCCCGGCCGAACGATGATGTCGAGGCCGGTGTCGGCGTCGGTGCCCAGCACCCGCTCGGTGGGTTCGTCGAGCAGCGCGAGTGCTCGTTCGATCGTCAGCTCGTCGGGCGCAAGGTCGTCGGGCAGCGGCCGGGTGGCGTCGCCGCGTCGAAGGTACGGGCCGAATCGGCCGACCCGGGCGACCACCGGCTCACCCTCGTCGTCGATACCGATGGGAATGCTGTTGATCTGCGCCGCGTCGATGTCTGCCAGCCGGTCGTCGGAAACGAGGTAGCGCAAGCCGCCCGCCGCCTCAGACGTGGGCGCTTGCTTGTCGCCGAAGTAGAACTCGGTCAGCCAAGGCTCCGCATCGCGCTCGCCGCTCGCGATCTCGTCGAGGTCTTCCTCCATGCGGGCGGTCAGCGCATAGTCGACTAGGCGGTCGAAGTGCCGCTCCATCAGGCCCACCGTGGCGAACGCCGTGAACGCCGGCACCAGCGAGGAGCCCTTCTTCCACACGTAGCCACGCGCCTGGATGGTCTCGATGATGCTGGCGTAGGTGCTTGGGCGGCCGACGCCGAGTTCCTCGAGCCGCCGCACCAGCGACGCCTCGGTGAAGCGGGCTGGCGGGCTCGTGTTGTGGGAAGCGGGCTCGAGCGCGACCGCAGTGGCCGAATCGCCGGCGTCGATGTCGGGCAGGATGCGCTCGGGCTCCTCGTCGGTGCCGGTGGGAGGCGGTGCGTACACCAGCCGGAAGCCCGGGCTGCGCACCACCGTCCCAGCGGCGGACAGCTCGACGCTGTGGCGACCCGGTCCGGCCCCGTTTGCCGGCGCGAGGGCAGGCGCCAGGTCGCATACGGCAGTGCCCGCCAGCTTGATGGTGACGGTCTCGCCGGTGGCGTCGATCATCTGGCTGGCGACGGTGCGCTGCCACACCAAGTCGTAGAGGCGCGACGCATCGCCCCCCAGGTCGTCGACGCCGCCGGGAGCGGGCCAGCTCTCGCCGGCGGGGCGGATCGCCTCGTGCGCTTCCTGAGCGTTCTTGACCTTGCGGGTATAGGTGCGAGGTTTGGGCGGGAGGTTCTCGCTGCCATAGCGGCCCGCGACGATGCGCCGAGCCGCGTCGAGCGCCTGAGCCGACAGCGTGGTGCTGTCGGTGCGCATGTAGGTGATGCGGCCGTTTTCATACAGCCGCTGGGCAGCCGCCATGGTGCGCGAGGCCGAGAAGCCCAGCCGTGCACCAGCAGCCTGCTGCAAGGTGGAGGTGATAAATGGTGCCGGCGGTCGGCGCCGGTAAGGCTTGGACTCCCGGGAGCTCACGGTGAACGGCGCCCCGGTGAGAGCGTCGGCAAGCGACGCCGCAGCACCCGCGTCGAGCACAGCGATGTCACCCGAGCGCAGCTCACCCTGCTGGTTGAAATCACGGCCGGTAGCAACCCGCTGCGCGTTCAACGAAACCAGCGAAGCATCAAACCGCTCCGCCGAGCGAGACGCACCAGGCGCCGCACCGCTGCGGGCACCGGCACCCGCGTCGCCGCCACCCGTGCCACCGGCCGCCGCGCCCGACCCAGTGTCAAGCGTCGCAGTGATGCTCCAGTACTCAGCAGCCCGAAATGCCATGCGCTCGCGCTCGCGTTCCACGATGAGGCGGTTGGCCACGCTCTGCACCCGCCCCGCGGACAGCCGCGGCGCCACCTTGCGCCACAGCACCGGCGAGACCTCATAGCCGTAGAGACGGTCAAAGATGCGCCGAGCCTCCTGCGCATCCACCAGCCGCCGGTCGAGGTCACGCGGGTTGTCGATGGCCGCGCGGATGGCGGCGGCGGTGATCTCGTGGAACACCATGCGGCGCACAGGAATCTGCGGGTTCAGCACCTCGAGCAGGTGCCAAGCGATGGCTTCGCCCTCGCGGTCCTCATCGGTGGCGAGATAGAGCTCGTCGGCGTCGCGCAGCAGCGATTTCAACCGTCGAACCTGATCACGCGCCGTCACCACGTAGACCGGCTTGAAGCCGTCGTCGGGGTTGACGCCCAGCGTCGCCCACGACTCGGACTTGTAGGCGGCAGGCACCTCGGAGGCATTGCGAGGCAAGTCCCGGATGTGGCCCACCGAAGACTCCACCACGTACTCGTCGCCCAAAAAGCGCGAGATCGTGCGCGCCTTCGCGGGCGACTCGACGATGACGAGAGAAGTGGCCATAGAGATCAGGGGTACCCAGCGCCAGCACTGCAGTACAGAAGGTCGCGGCGCCAACACGGACAGCGCCGGACGGTAGCGCAACTGTTCAGCGAAACGACGGTGAGGCCTCTCTACGCGGTCTCGTGCCGGGTGCCCACGCGGTGCAGTCCGACCGCAACAAGGGCTGCCACCCCGGCAGCGATCACAGCCACCACGAGGTCCGACGCGAGCGGTGCGCCAAGCTCCGCGTTCCCAAAACCACCCGAATCTGCATCACCGACCGGCCATGGCCAAAGCACCCGCAACGAGCCAGCCATCAGCCCCATCAGCACAGCGATCATCAAGTCACGCCACCGATCCAGCAACCGCGCCAACAGCCGCGAGAACAATCCCAGCCCAATCACCGCTCCCAGCCCAAACAGCAACACGGTGCCGAAGTCTCGCTCAGACACCGCCTCGGTGATCGGGTCATACAGCCCCAGCAGCAACAGCACAAAGGCACCCGAGATCCCAGGCAGGATCATGGCGCAAATCGCCAGCGCACCAGCGCCAACAATCACCAAGCCAGCCGGATCCGAAACGCTGCCAGCACGAACCCCCAGCAAGAAGAAAACAGCAACCGCAACCACAACGAACACGGCCACAAGCCCGACCCGCCACTGTCCCACCTGCACCCGGGTGGTCACCACGGTCAGAGCAACAAGACCAAAGAACGCCGCAGAAAGCCCCACAGGCTGCTCATCAATCAACCACCGAACCACCTCAACAAGCCCAACAACGGCAACACCGATGCCCACCGCCAGCGGAACAAGAAACCCCCACTCAGCCCGCCCGACCATCCCGAGCGCCGTTCGGAGGCGTCCGCGCAGCAACAGCCCCGCAGCAGTACTCAGGTGCGCAACCTGCCCCACCAGCCGGTCATAGATCCCCAGCAACAGCGCCAAGGTGCCACCCGACACCCCCGGCACCACATCCGCAGCCCCCATAGCCAACCCCCGAACAAAATTCGAGAGCACTCGCCGCAGCACCCAGCCGAACCTAGAGCATCAGCACAAACGCGGAGAGTCCCCGGGCAAGAACCCGGGGACCCCCGCTGACAGCAGAAAAGGAAGGGCCAGACAACTCAGCCCATGGCCGAGTGTCAGCCGCTCGAAACCACGTCGTCCAGCGCCATTCCAGGACCCCCATGCTCAGAAACATCAAGGCCCACCATCTCCTCCTCCGCCGACACCCGCAGCCCAATGGTGGCCTTCAGGACCCCGAACAGGATCACCGAGGTAACGATCACCCAGACGGCCACGATCACCACCATCAGGAACTGCACAACGAGCTGCTCGATGCCGCCGCCGTAGAACAGGCCGGCGTTCTCGCGGCCCAGGAAGGCATCGTCGTAGCGGGCGAACAGGCCGATGGCGAGTGTCCCCCACATGCCTGCTGCGCCGTGAACGGCGAAGGCACCGACGGGATCGTCGATCTTCAGCTTGCGGTCGACGAAGCCGACGACCAGCACCACGATGAGGCCCGCGATGAATCCGGTGACGATGGCGCCCCAAGGCGTCATCGTGCCGCAGCCAGCGGTGATGCCGACCAGGCCGGCCAGTGCACCGTTGCCGGCCATCGGCACGTCGGGACGGCCGCTGCGCAGCCAGTTCAGCGCTGTGGCGCCGATGACGCCGGCGCACGCAGCCAGCACGGTGTTGAGCGCCACGAACATCACGTATTCATCGGCTGCGAGCTCTGAGCCCGGGTTGAACCCGAACCAGCCGAACCACAGGATGAACACGCCCAAGATGGCGAGCGTCACGTTGTGGCCCGGAATGTTGCGCGACGTCCCGTCGGGGGCGTACTTGCCGAGGCGCGGACCGAGCATCCATGCACCGACGAGGGCCATCCAGCCGCCCACGCTGTGGACGATGGTGGAGCCGGCGAAGTCGCTGTAGACGGCGTCTCCGATGGAGATGTTGGCAATGAGGCCGCCGCCCCAGGTCCAGTGCACGACAATCGGGTAGATGATCGCCGTGGTCACGAGGCTGAAGATGAGGTAGGTGCTGAACTTCGTGCGCTCGGCCATGGCGCCCGAGGCGATGGTGACCGCTGTGGCAGCAAATACGGCCTGGAAGAAGAAGTCGGTCGAGCCCGACAGGCCTTCGGAGATGTCGAACAGGTCGACGCCCGACAATGCGAACGAGCCCCAGCCGAATGCGCTGTTGCCGTCGCCGCCGTAGGCGAGGCCGTAGCCGACTAGGAAGAACGCCAGGATGCCGATGGACGCATCGGCCAGGTTCTTGGCCATGATGTTGGCCACGTTCTTCGAGCGGGTCAGGCCCGATTCGAGCATGGCGAAACCGGCCTGCATCAAGAAGACGAGCACGCCGGCGATGAACACCCACAGGTTGTCCATGACTGCCTGCACCATCTCGGCGGACAGCGATTCGTCCTGCGCGCCGGCTGGACCGGCAAACAGGAACAGGCCGCCGACGGCGCCCGCGACGATGACGAAGAGCTTGCGTTTCATGGCGAATCTCCTAGGACTCGACTCCCGATGAATGGCTGACGGGGCGAACCTAGAAACGGCTTGTTGCGCGGGAGTCACCTCGACATGACCGCTCGATGCACAGCGCGGGTCGGCGCTGTTGCCGAAGTGTTTCCGCAGCGTTGCGAGCCGTAGCGTTGCTTAAGAACGTGCGCCCGCTGCGGAGGCGGCAGGGCCCTCTGCTCCCGCGATCCGGCAGGTCGCAACGTCGCAGAGTTCCCTGCCGCCTCCGCAGCTATGACATCTGTGCCAGCCGGCTCAGCTGCTCGCGGGGTAGCGCAGCTTGGGGCCCGCTTCGGCCCAGTCCATGTGATCGCGGATGTACTCGTTCGACGGATCTCGGGGCGGTGAGTAGTCCCAGCCTTGCGGTGCTGCTGCGTGGACTATTCGGCGGGCCCGCTGGGAGGCGAGCACTTGCTCGCGTATCGCGGTCGAGTTCCAGCGCTGGGTCACCTCGTGCGCGAATGCAGCCGTCACGTCCGCCAGATCGGCTGAGCCGGCGAGGTTGTGATGCTCGGATGGATCCGCGTTGAGGTCATAGAGCTGCGGTGGGTCGGTGTCGCAGTGGATGTACTTGTAGTGGCCTCGGCGAATCATGAAGATGGGATGCGAGGTCAGCTCGCCCATGTACTCGCCGACGGTTTCATCTACTGGGTCAGCGGCTCCGGTGGCTGCCGGCCACAGGCTGCGCCCTTCGAGCAAAGTGCCGAGTTCGTCCGGTGGGACGCCCGCTATATCCAGCAGCGTGGGCGCGAGATCCAGCAGCGAGCACACATTGGGAACGGTGCCCGGAGCGACGTCGGGCCCTGCCATCACCAGGGGGACGCGGGCGGAGCGCTCGAAGAACGACATCTTGAACCAGGCGCCCCGATCGCCGAGCATGTCGCCGTGATCGCTGGTCGCGATGACCACGGTGTCGTCGGCATGGCCGGTCTCGTCCAGCACGGCCAGCAGGTCGCCCAGCCACCAGTCGAAGTAGCTCGTGTTGGCGTAGTACGCATGGCGGGCGTTGCGGCATTGCTCGTCGGTCCATCCGACGGTGTCTGCCTCGATGCCCGCTCGGATGCGCACGGTGTGAGGGTCCAGCTCGGCGGGCATCGGCCCGGGCAGGTCGATCTCGTCTTGGTCGTAGAGGTTCCACCACTCGGGGCGCGCCACGTAAGGGTCGTGAGGGTGGATAAAAGACACCGCCAGGAAGAACGGGCGATCGTCGGGTTCGCGTGCCAGGTCGTACAGGCAGCGGCGGGTGGCGAAGCCCACCTCGTCGTCGTAGTCCATCTGGTAGGTGGCGAGTGCCTGGCCGGCCCCAGAGAGGCTGTCCATGTTGTGGTACCACTTGCCGATCCGCTCGCCGGCGGCATCCCAGTTGGGCGTCCACGCGAAATTGGCCGGGTAGATGTCGGTGGTGAGGCGCCGGCTGAAGCCGTGCAGCTGATCGGGGCCGACGAAGTGCATCTTTCCCGACAGCACCGTCCGGTAGCCCGCGACGTTCAGCCAGTGGGCGATGGTGGGTGCGGCTGCGCTCCACTCCGCGGCGTTGTCCCACGCGCCGATCTGCGACGGGAGGCGGCCGGTCATCATCGAGTAACGCGACGGCGCGCACAGCGGCGAGGGGCAGTACGCCGCGTCGAACCGGACGCCCCGCTCGGCGATCGAGTCCATCGACGGCGTCTGGACCAGCGGGTGGCCGTAGGTGCCGGTGAAGTGCGGCGCGAGCTGATCCGCCATCACCAGCACGATGTTGGGAGCGGGCATCGAACCGCACAGTAGGCCCGTCGGAGACGGGCCAGAACCGGGGTCGAGTCCAAGTCCGTCCCCGGCGGATCTCGGGCCGAACCCAGCGCTCGACGGGCTGGTCGCACTCGACAGTCAAGAGCGCGCACATGTGCGCGGTTCTGGCGTTTCTCGGGCGTGCTAATCTCTGCAAAACCGTCTAAATGGCCTGTTTTTCCGGGACGACTGGGGAGGTCGAATCCGCCGCAGGCCGACTGCCCTCGCTGAGGGCCGCCGGCAGATGCCGGCGACAGACGGAGGACACAAACCGGGGGGTGCCCATGTCCGAAGTATTCAAATCCGGCGAGCGAATTCGTCGGCGTCGAAAGCTCAGTAGCTGGAAGCTGCTCGTAGCGCTCATCGCAGCGCTCGGGCTGTTCGCTGCGGCCTGTACGGGCAGCGACAGCTACGATGTGGCCGAAGAGCCGGCCGCCACGACAGAGGCGATGGAAGAAGAGCCGGAGGAGATGCCGGTCGACGAGGGTCCTGACCTGGGCTCGCAGACCGCGATCACACTGGCCGCGAATCCGTGGAACGGCTCGGCGCTAAACGTGGCAGTCGCTGCGCAGCTCCTCGAGAGCGAGCTCGGCTACGAGGTCGAGATTGTTGACATCGACGAGAACGCCCAGTGGGCGGCCATCAACACCGGCGAGATCAGTGCCTCGCTCGAGGTGTGGCCGTCAGGCCACGCGCAGAACGTGACCGACTTCATCGACAACGACGGCGCCAATGTGGACAACGCCGGGCTGCTCGGCCCGGTCGGCAAGATCGGCTGGTTCACGCCGACCTACATGATCGAGCGCCATCCGGAGCTGGCGACATGGGAGGGCTTCGCCGATCCGGCGCTGGCCGGCCTGTACGCCACCGCGGAGACCGGCGACCTGGGACAGTTCCTGGGCGGCGATCCGAGCTTCGTCCAGTACGACGAGGACATCATCAACAACCTGGGCCTGCCGATGCAGGTGGTGTATGCCGGGTCCGAGGCTGCGATCTTGGCAGCCGTGGACGCCGCGTACAGCCGGGAGGAGCCGATCCTGGTCTACCTGTGGACGCCCCACTCGGCGTTCAACAGCTACGACCTCACCAACGTGCTGCTGCCTTCCTACAGCGATGAGTGCTACGCCACCGCAGATGCCGGCGGAGTCAACTGCGACTATCCCGCCGACGTCCTGTTCAAGATCATCGATGCGAGCCTCGCCGACAACGCTCCCGCAGCGGATGCGTTCCTGCGGGCCATGAACTACGACAGCGCTGACCAGATCGCCATGCTCGCCGCCGTCGAGGGCGAAGGAATGTCGATCGACGATGCCGCGGCGCAGTGGATCGCGGACAACGAGGCGACCTGGAGCGCCTGGCTGAACTAGCCCGTCAGCGTTCAGATTGCAGCACGACGCTGACCCGTCGGCGTCGGCCCGGCACAGGCTGAGCCGCAAGGCGCAGCCAGGGCCGGCCCCGACGGGGCTCGTCTCGCATGTCAAATTCCGCAGTCCAGCGCATGAAACCGTGAACGGTCTGGCCTATGGATGATCCCGTGTACGACTTCATCATCGTCGGCGGCGGATCGGCCGGATGCGCGCTTGCGAACCGGCTGAGCGCAGACCCCGCGAACAAGGTGCTGGTGCTCGAGGCCGGCCGTCGCGATTACCGCTGGGACGTGCTCATCCACATGCCGGCGGCGCTGGCGATGCCGATCGGCAACCGCTTCTACGACTGGCAGTACGAGACCGAGCCCGAGCCGCACATGGACGGGCGGCGGGTGTACCACGCCCGCGGCAAGGTGCTCGGCGGCTCCAGCTCCATCAACGGGATGATCTTCCAGCGGGGCAATCCGGCCGACTACGACAAGTGGGCCAGCCGGCCCGGCATGGCGGCGTGGGACTACCGGCACTGCCTGCCGTATTTCAAGCGCATGGAGACGTGCCTGGCTGGCCCCGATTCCTGGCGCGGCGGCGACGGGCCGCTGGTGCTCGAGCGGGGCCCGGCCCGAAGCCCCCTGTTCGAGGCGTTCTTCGACGCCGTGCAGCAGGCCGGCTACGAGCTGACCGATGACGTCAACGGCTTTCGCCAGGAGGGCTTCGCAGCGTTCGACCGCAACATCCACCGCGGCCGGCGCCTGTCGGCCTCGCAGGCATACCTGCACCCCGTGATGGATCGCCCCAACCTGACGCTTCGCACGGGCGCGCTGATCAGCCGGGTGCTGTTCGACGGCAGCCGGGCGACCGGCGTCGCCTACCGTCAGCGGGGCCTGCGGCGGGGCCGTGAGCGTGTCGCCCGAGCAGGGCACGTCATCTTGTGTGCGGGCGCCTTCGGCTCAGCGCAGCTCTTGCAGCTCTCCGGTGTCGGTTCCCCGTCGCTGCTCAGCCAGCACGGCATCGAGGTGGTCTCGCCCCTGCCCGGCGTCGGCGAGAACCTGCAGGACCATCTCGAGGTCTACATCCAGTACGCCTCGCGGCTGCCGGTCTCGATGCAGCCCCATCTGCGGCGCTGGCGACATCCGTGGATCGGCTTGCAATGGCTGGCGCGGCGGGGGCCGGGGACGACCAATCACTTCGAGGCCGGCGGCTTCGTGCGTAGCAACACCGACGAGGCCTATCCCAACCTGATGTTCCACTTCTTGCCGCTGGCCGTGCGCTACGACGGCTCGGCGCCGGTCAGCAAGCACGGCTACCAGGTGCATGTCGGGCCGATGTACTCCGATGCCCGCGGTTGGGTGCGCATCAGGTCGACCGACCCCACAGCCAAGCCGGCGATCCGGTTCAACTACCTCTCCACCGCCCAGGACCGGCGGGAGTGGGTCGAGACGGTGCGGGTCACGCGCCACATCATGAACCAGCCGGCCTTCGAGGCCTATAACGACCGCGAGCTGTCGCCCGGCCCTGCCGCCGAATCCGACGACGAGATCATGGACTGGGTGGCGCGCGACGCCGAGACGGCGTTGCATCCCGCCGGCACCGCACGGCTCGGCACCGACCCCGATGCGGTCACCGATCCGGCGACGATGGGGGTGCTGGGCACGTCGGGTCTCAGCGTGGTGGACGCCTCGGTGATGCCGAACGTGACGAACGGCAACATCTATGCGCCGGTGATGATGATCGCCGAGAAGGCTGCCGACCTGGTGCTCGGAAATGAGCCGCTCGCGCCGCTGGACGTGCCTGTTTACGGTCAGGCGTGCGGGGAGCCCCGGCCGGCCCCGCCGGCCTCGTGACCGGATGGGTGATCGGCGTCGTGACCGGAGATCATCGTCGAGACCAGGTCGAGCACCTCGTGGCGCTCGGCCTTGGTCGGGGGTGCGAGGCCGAACAGGTCGATGAGCCAGAGCCCGTCGCCCACGATGCGTGCGAGCAGGCCGGTGGTCTCGGCCAGCTTGTCGCGGTGCATGAGGCGCTCCTGCCAGCGCTCGAACGTCGCCCGGGTATTCGCCAGCAGTTCGTCGTCGAGCGCCGCAGCCGCGAGGATCGACGACGAGGTGTCGTCGGCTGCCTTGTAGGGCTCACGCACGTAGTCGAGGTAGGCGAGCGCGAATGTGCCGCGGGACGCGGGATCGGCGGCGCGAAAGCGCGCTTCGCGGATGTCCAGCTCGTCGTCGAGGACCGCGAGCGTCTCGTCGAGCAGACCCGCCATGAGGGCGTCCTTCGACCCGAAGTGGTAGAGAAACCCGCCCTTGCTGACGCCCGCAGCGGTGGCGACGCGATCCAACGTCAGGTTGGCAGCGCCATCGGTGCGGATGACCTCGATGGCCGCGGCGAGGATGCGCTCGCGGGTCTGCACGGCCCGATCCTGCACCGGGCCCGATCTCGAAGCGGTGCGGTCCGCTGCAGGCGGCGGCGCGTCACTGTCGCCGGGTGTCGCATCGAAGGCGCGAGATCGTGCCACAGTCAGCACAGGGTATCGACACGCCGAACCCGTCCAGCTGGACGGTAACGCGGCGGGCGGAGGCAATGGGGGCAGCCATGGAGCCGATCGTCACGGTCAGCGGTCTGTGGAAGATCTTCGGCAAGAAGGTCGACGCCGCCCGTGAGCTGGCTTCGGCGGGCGCGGACCGGGGGCAGATCCAGGCCGAGACGGGCTGCTTGGTGGCGGTTCACGATGTCACCTTCGACGTGCGGGCGGGCGAGACGTTCGTGGTCATGGGCCTGTCGGGTTCAGGCAAGTCGACGCTGGTGCGCTGCGTGTCGCGCCTCATTGAGCCCACCTCCGGCGACATCGACGTGTGCGGGACCGTCTTGGCTGACGCGAGCGATGCAGCGCTGCGTGAGCTGCGCCGCAGCAAGATGGCGATGGTCTTCCAGCACTTCGGCCTGTTCCCCCACCGGCGCGTCGTCGACAACGTGGCGTACGGCCTCGAGGTGCAGGGCGTCGGGCGCGACGAGCGCCATGAGCGGGCTCGCGAGGTGCTCACCACGGTGGGGCTCGACGGCTGGGGCGATCACTACCCCCAGCAGCTCAGCGGCGGGATGCAGCAGCGCGTCGGCCTGGCGCGAGCCCTTGCGGTCGAGCCCGAGGTGCTGTTCTTCGACGAGCCGTTCTCGGCGCTCGACCCGCTCATCCGGCGCGACATGCAGGACGAGCTGGTGGCGTTGCAGCTCGAGCTGCAGCGCACGATCGTGTTCATCACGCACGATTTCGCCGAGGCGCTGCGGCTTGCCGACCGGATCGCCATTATGCGAGACGGGGCCTTCACCCAGGTCGGCACGCCGCTCGAGATCCTGACTCAGCCCGCCGACGACTACGTGCGTGCGTTCACCCAGGATGCGCCGATCGCGAAGGTGCTCCCCGCGTGCTCGTTGATGCAGCCGCTCGGCGACGTCGCCATCGACGACGGCTGGCCCCGCACAACCGAGACCGCCACGCTCGAATCTGCGCTGCCGTTCCTGCTGTCATCGGATCACCCGGTCGTGGTCTGCAACGCCGAGGGCAACCCGGCGGGCCTGCTGCACCCCGACGACGTGGCAGCGGTGCTGGAGCAGAACCTTCGATGAACCAGACCATGGTTGCCGCAGCACCAGCACCGCCATCAAACACAGCGCTGGAGCAGAACCTTCGATGAGGCAGACCGTCGAGGCTGGGCCGCCTGCAGGTGCAGGCTCGGCGGCAGCCCGGCGGCGGTCGCCGGTCGCCGTTGTGCTGGCAACAGCTGCAGTTGCACTCGTGATCGTCGGGTTCGCCGCCTCGGTCGGCGCCTTTCCCGAGTCGTGGAACTTCGGGCTGGCCGACCCGATCGACCGCACACGGCGCTGGCTCATCAACAACCAGACCTCCCACTGGCTGTACACGGTGCTGCTGAACCCGGTCACCGATCTGGCCGACGCCGGCATTCGCCAGCTCGAGACGATCCTGCGATGGTTCCCCTGGTACGTGTACCCAGTCGTCTGCGGCCTCGGTCTGTGGCGGGTGCGCGGCCGGCTGGCGGGAGCGCTCGGCTTCTGCGGCGTCGTGATCATCGGCATGACCGATCTGTGGCAGCAGGGCTTCGCCACGCTCGCGTTAATGGCGGTGGCGGTGTTCGGCTCGCTGCTGGCGGGCATCCCCCTCGGCATCGCCGCCTGGCGCAACGACCGCGTCGCCGGCGTGCTGCGTCCCACCCTCGACGCCATGCAGACCATGCCCGGGTTCGTCTACCTCATCCCGTTCGTGCTGCTGTTCGGCATCGGGCGGGTGCCGGCCCTCATCGCCACAGTCATCTTCGCCCTGCCGCCGGTGGTGCGGCTCACCGACATCGGCCTGCGCAACGTGCCCAACCCGATGGTGGAGGCCTCGGAGATGTTCGGCGCTACCGACCGCCAGACGCTGCGGCTGGTGCGGATCCCTGCCGCCCGTCCGGCGATCCTGGCAGGCGCCAACCAGACCACGATGCTGGCCATGAGCATGGTGGTGATCGCCGCGTTCATCGGCGCGGGCGGTCTCGGCCAGGACGTACTGCGGGCCATGCGCGACATCGACGTCGGCGAAGCCTCCGAGGCTGGCATCGCCATCGTCATCATGGCGATCATCCTGGATCGCTTCACGCGGGGCATCGCGACGCTGGGCGAGCGCGGCCGCGGCCACGGGCCGGGCAGTCATGGCGACGGCTCTGTGTCGGCCGCAGACATCGCGGCGATCCGCTGGATCGGTGCCGTCACGGCACTGGTGGCGCTCGTCGGGGGCATCGTGGGTCACCACGAGTTCCCCGAATGGCTGCAATGGCACTACGCGCCGTATGTCAACGACATCACGGCATGGGCTCGCGACAACCTCTACGACATCGGCTCATCGGGCATCGGCACGGGGCCGCTCAGCGACTTCATCACCCTCTACCTGGTGACGCCGCTGCGGGAGCTGCTGTCGGGGGGCATTCCCTGGCCGGCCATGATCGGGCTCGGCGTGCTGGGGGGTCTGGCGGCTCGCGGCGTCACGCTCGGCATCGGCATCGGCATCGCCCTGTTCGGGATCGGGTGGCTCGGCATGTGGGAGCTGTCGATGGACACGCTCGCCCAGACGCTGGTGGCCGTGGCGGTCACGCTGGTGATCGCGGTGCCCTTGGGAATCCAGGCCTCCCACAGCGACCGCTTCCAGCGGTTGATGGACCCGGTGCTCGACTTCATGCAGACGATTCCCAGCTTTGTGCTGCTGGTGCCGGTGATCACGCTGTTTCACGTGGGGCGCATTCCGGGCATCATCGCTTCGGTGGTCTACGCGCTGCCCGCTGCAGTGCACTACACCGATCTGGGGCTTCGCCGGGTGCCCGCCGAGGTGCACGAGGCCGCCACGAGCTTCGGCGCGACCCGCAGCCAGCGCCTGCGGCGGGTGGAGCTGCCGCTCGCCGCCCCCGAGCTGATGGTGGCGGTCAACCAGGTGATCATGCTGGTGCTGGCGATGGTGGTGATCGCCGGGCTGGTCGGCGGCGGCGGCCTCGGCTTGGAGACAGTGAACGCGCTGCGCCGCAGCGACGCGGTCGGCCGGGGCTTCGAGGCAGGCATTGCCATCGTCCTGCTGGCAGGGATCCTCGACCGCCTCACCCGCGGCGTAGCCGACCGCCTCCGCCCCCCCGCCGCCACCTGAACCCAGCGTCTCGGCGGCGAAATCGCGACGAAGACCGCTGCGTGCTGTACACCGATGTAGTCACAAATCGATTTGTTTCGAGACTACATCGTCGCCTAATGTGGTCACATGAGCGCGAACGTTGGCATTCGAGAGTTGAAGGCGAAGCTGTCGGAATGCGTGCGGCGCGCTGCCGACGGTGAGGGCATTATCGTGACCGACCGCGGGCGTCCTGTCGCTCAGCTGACCGCACTGGACGATTCGACGCTGGACGGTTTGGCGCGCATCGAACAAGGCGTCGCCGAGGGCTGGATCACCCCGCCGAAACGTAGGCGAGGGCTCGAGCCGTTCACCCCGCCGCTCCTGTCTGCCGATGCTCCGAGCATCATGGAGATGCTGGACGAGGACCGCGGCGACTGATGCTTTGCGTGGAGTCGAGCGCTCTATTCAAGCGATACAGGACAGTGCGCGATTCAGAGACAGTGCGCACGCTCATGGCCGCCGGAGACTCGGCGACGTTGCGACCGGCCGGATCGCTGGTCGCAGAGGGTTCTGCCGCCTCCGCTGTGGGCGCACGTATCGTGCGCGACGGCTTAGAGGAAGGCGGGAACCAAGTCTCGTAAATCACGCATGCGTCAGGATCGTCACCTGTAACTTGAACTACATCAGCACGGACGTACGCTTCACTCAGGGTCTCTACACACCGGCCGCAGCCGCTCGATTCGTCGGCATGAGCCCAAGCACGTTTCGCTCCTGGTCCCATGGCTATCGGCGCGAGTTTGCGGACCGCCCGGCAGTCGTGATGGGTCCCGTTATATCGGCTGTTCCCCATGGTCGGAGTCGCCGAGTGCCATTTGTAGGACTAGTCGAGGCGACCGTTGTTCAAGCGTTTCGCAGCACCGGCCTCTCCATGCAGAAGATCCGTCAAGCCATTGAGGTCTTGACGAAACAAGGCGAGCTGCACAACGCCCTGGCATCCCAGCAGCTCTATACCGATGGGGCGGAAATTCTGTACGACTACGCGAGCGATCACGAGGAGCCACTGCTGCGGCTGCTGACGGTCGTCGGTACGGGCCAACGGGTGTTTCACGAGGTGCTGGACGAGTATCTGCAGCGGATCATCTTTGGAGACCGCTGGGCCACCCAACTTGTACTGCCGGTCACCAAGCGAGAATTGCTGCGAGTCGTGCCGGAAGTGGCGAGCGGTGATCCCATCTTCATGAACGGCGGAGCGCCTCTGTCCGCGGTGAGGTCGAGAGTTCAGGCCGGGGAGCCAATCAAGTCGATCGCGCGCGACTACGACGTGCCGTCGGAGGACATTTCGGAAGCCCTCAATGCCATCTGGCCGGAAACGGCAGCAGCCTGAGAGACCGCTGCCGATCTTCTTCTTGGACCGGGGAGTAGGTCGGCATGTGGTTGCGGAAGCCATACGCGCACGCGGCTGCGAGGCGCTACCGATGGCAGACGTCTATCCGAACGGCGCGGACCAAAGGGTGCCTGACGATGAGTGGATCGAGCGGGCGGGGCGCGAGGGTTGGATCGCGATCACCAAGGACTACTCGATTATTCGCGACCACGCCGATGACCTGAAGTCGTCGCGGCTGCGAGTCTTTGCGTTTAACAACGCCAGTATTTCGGGGGATGAGATGGCGAGCCGGCTCGATCGTCACTTCAACCGCATTCTGCGGCGAGCGGCGAAGGCTGGGCCCTACGTCTACGTGATCGGAAAGGACGGATTGGAGCGCCGGTGGCCGCCGAACGCTTAGTCCTCGGCGTAGCCGACCGCGCTTGCGGCCGCCACCTGAGTCCCGAGGCTGGTTCCCCGAGTCGGTTGAAGCAGGCGAGACTGCGGGAATCGAGAACATCGTGCGGTCGAAGCGAACTCGTGAGCAGACACGGTGTGCTCGTGTCGAGTGGCGCAGGTGTGTTCGGCGAATGGTCGGCGCGGTGCTGTTTGCGGCGCTGGCTGTCCTCGGAACTGGGTGTTTCCGCAGCGATGTGAGCTACGTCCTGCACGATGATCGCTCAGGGAGCGTGACCCACTCGACGACCATCGAGCTGCCTGCACTGACGGCCGGCGACTCAACCAATGGGGAGACCTCAACGACACACACGTGCGAGCGAGTCCTGGCCGACTCGCGGGATGACCGGTCCTCAGCAGCCATCTTCGGAACCTTGGATCCGGCTGTTGAGACAACCAATGACGGTGCCGAATGCAGCGAGACACTGCAAGCCTCATGGACCTCCGACGAGTTCCAAGAAGTCGTGGAAGCCATCGCTGAGTCGGGCGGCGCCCGCATCACCAAACGAGGCAATAGCTCCTGGGATTTCCGGATGGAGTGGCCGCCCGAGGGCGCGGAGATCTGGCAGCGCAATACCTACGAGGCCGACGAGGAGGGCGGCACCTCACCGAGGTTGGGTATCTCGGTAGACCTGCCGCCGGGTGATACAACCACGCACAACTCCACCGACCTGATCATTGCCGGTTTGAACATGGGCGCTTCTGGCAACGCCGATGCCGCCGACACATCTGAGTATCTGGCGGTCCTCGGCGGACCATTCACTTGGGAACGCAGCCTTGCTGTAGCGGGGAGCGAATCGGGGAGTTCGCACTCTGGGATGTTTGCTCAGACGTACCCGCATTCGACCGTCCCCGCAGCCGAGGACATCTTGGGGGCTATCGGTATTGGCGCGGTGATCATCGCCGCGTTGATGTTGCCGTTCGTAAGCCGATGGCGCGCTGCTCGTACTGCCAAATCTGGCGACGAGCCGTCGTTTCCCCAACCAACAAGCGGTCCTCACCCGTGAAGAGCCTCCGATCCAGACGAAGCGGAGTTTCCTGCTGCGACCTTCGCAACGAGCGCTGACCGCCGGGCCGGGTGGCAACTCCCTCGGCCAGTAATGTGACTACCAAATTGCTTACCTTGTGGTCATATTACTGAGGTAATGTAGTCACATGAGCGCGAACATCGGCATTCGAGAGTTGAAGGCGAAGCTGTCGGAATGCGTGCGGCGCGCAGCCGACGGTGAGTGCATCATCGTGACCGACCGCGGGCGTCCTGTCGCTCAGCTGACCGCACTGGACGACTCGACACTGGACGACCTCGCACGCATAGAACAAGGCGTCGCCGAGGGCTGGATCACCCCTGCCAAGCGGCGGGGAGGGCTCGGGAAGGCCCGTCCGCTCCTGTTGTCCGACGGGCCAAGCATCCAAGAAATGCTCGACGAAGACCGCGGTGACTAGTGCTCTACGTGGAGTCCAGCGCGATGATGAAGCTGTACCGGCCTGAAGTCGGCTCCGATGAGACACTCCGCGCCATCACCGCTGAGCGGGTGCCCGTTACCTCTCGGCTCACGGAGATCGAAGTCCGCCGCAACTTCGTGCGCCACTTCGCTGGCGAGGAGTTGGCAAGTGTGCAACGCCGGCTGCAGATCGACCTCGACGAGTTTGCACTCATGAGTCTCGATGCAGAGGTGTGTGAGGACGCGGCTCTCATCGCAGAGGAAACGCTTTGCCGATCGCTCGACGCCATTCACTTGGCGGCTGCCCGTCGAGCGAGTCCGAACGCGACCGTGCTGACGTTCGATCGGCGTCAGGCCCAAGCAGCCCGCGCCATCGGCATGTCGGTACTCGGCGTCTAAGAGCTTGAGCTCGCAGGCACAGATGCCAGAGCCGCGGAGGCGGCAGGAGACTCGGCGACGTTGCGACCTGCCGGATCGCTGGAGCCGAGGGTTCTGCCGCCTCCGCTGCGGGCGCACGTATCGTGCGCGACGGCTCAGAGGAAGGCGGGGACGAAGACGAGGCTGACGATGGTCATCACCTTGATGAGGATGTTCATCGCCGGGCCTGAGGTGTCCTTGAAAGGGTCGCCGATGGTGTCGCCGACCACAGCAGCGGCGTGGGCATCGGTGCCCTTGCCGCCGTGCGCACCCGCCTCGATGTATTTCTTGGCGTTATCCCACGCACCGCCCGAGTTCGCCATGTAGATGGCGATCAGGAAGCCGGTCACCACTGCCCCGGCCAGGAAGCCGCCGAGCGCGTTCACGTCGATGAAGCCGATCACCAGCGGCAGCACCACCGCCAGGCCGCCCGGCAGCAGCATCTCGCGCAGGGCCGCCTGGGTGGAGATGTCGACGCAGCGACGGCTGTCGGGCTTCACGCCCGGCTCGCCTTCACGCAGCCCAGGGATCTCGGCGAACTGCCGGCGGACCTCCACGATCATCGCCTGAGCAGCACGCCCCACCGACGACATCGTCAGCGCCGCAAAGATAAACGGCGTCATGGCGCCCAAGAACAGCCCGATCGTGACTGCCGTGTCGTTGATGTTCAGAATGATTGCGCCGCCGCTGTCGAGCATGGATGCTTGGCCGTCTGGGACCGAGCGCCCGGCGGTCAGGCTGAACGACTTGAACAGCGCCAGTGCGGTGACCGCCGCCGAGCCCACAGCGAAGCCCTTGGCCACCGCAGCAGTGGTGTTGCCGAGCGAGTCGAGGCTGTCGGTGACGCCGCGCACCTCGGGAGGCAGCTCGGCCATCTCGGCGATACCGCCGGCGTTGTCGGCGATGGGCCCATACGCGTCCACGGCCACGATGACGCCGGTCACGGACAGCATGCCGATGGCTGCCAGCGCCACGCCGTAGAGCCCGATCACGTCCCCGGTTGCGCCGAAAGCCACCCCGCCGAACCAGTACGACAGGCCGATCATCGTCACTACGAGCACCACCGCCGGCAGCGTCGAGAGCTTGCCCTGCGCGATACCTTCGATTGCGACAGTGGCGGGCCCCGTCTCGGACTGCTGCGCGATGCCCTTGACGGGCCGGTAGTGCTCGGAGGTGAAGTACTCCGAGGTGAAGCCGATGGCCCAGCCGCCGAGCAGCCCCACGATGATGGTCAGCGCCAGGAAGATCGGTGCGCCGAGCACGTAGTTGCCGATGGTCGGGCTGCCGCGGAACAGCACCAGCGTGCCCACGATGGAGAACACGACCGTGAGCGCCATGGCCACGTACTGGCCAGCGTGCAGCTGCGCCGACAGGCTGCGGCCCTCGCGGCCACGAACGAACAGCGCGCCGACGATCGAGGCAATCATGCCCAGCGCCCCGATCAGGATCGGGTACATGAGCAGCGCCTCGGCATCGCCGAAGTCGGCGGCCAGGCTGTCGCCCTCCATGAAGACCGGCACCAGCAATGAGGCCAGCACGACCGGCGCCACGATCGACCCGGCGTAGGACTCGAACAGGTCGGCGCCCATGCCGGCCACGTCGCCCACGTTGTCGCCCACTGCATCGGCAATCGTGGCGGGGTTGCGGGGATCGTCCTCGGGAATGCCAGCTTCCACCTTGCCCACCAGGTCGCCGCCGACGTCGGCCGCCTTGGTGTAGATGCCACCGCCGATACGGGCGAACAGGGCAATCGAGCTGGCGCCTAGGCCGAACGCCGCCACCACCTGGAACGCCTGGTCAACGCCCAGCCACTTCACCCACAGCAGGTAGTTGATCGAGATGCCCAGCAGTGCCAGCCCGGCAACGCTGAAGCCCATGACGGCCCCGCCCTTGAACGCCAGCGGCAGCGCCTTCGCGGCGCCCTCGCGGGCCGCATTGGCCGTGCGGGTGTTGGCCGCAGTGGCGATGTGCATGCCGATGAAGCCCGCCACCGACGACAGCACTGCGCCCATGAGGTAGGCAAAGCTCGCAGCCGGGCGGCCGTCGATCGGCACGATCAGCAGCAGCACGAACATGGCTGCCACGAAGACCGAGACCCACTTGTATTCCCGGCGCAGGAACGCCATGGCGCCCTCGCGGATGGCAGCGCCGATCTCGCGCATCAAATCCGTGCCTTGGTCGGCCCGCAAGACCACCTTGGCGAAGTAGTAGGCCAACAGCAGTGCCAGCACAGAGGCGATCAGGGCCAGATACGGAACAGCAGTCACAAGGACCTCCAGGGTCGCAGCAGGATCAGATCAGGTCGAGATGGCTCGGGGGAGTATGCCGGGCCGCAGGCACAGATGCCAGAGCCGCGGAGGCGGCAGGAGACTCGGCGACGTTGCGACCGGCCGGATCGCGGGAGCCGAGGCTTCTGCCGCCTCCGCAGCGGGCGCACCCACCTGCGCGGCGCGTCTAGGACTCGGCGTGGCGCTCGTGCTCTTCGGGCGGGACCTCGGTGTGGGCACCGCGCGTGCCGGAGAACCACAGCAACGCCAGCGCAGCCCCGCCGGCCGCACCCGAAGCCACCAGGATGCCGATCTTGGCCAGGTCGCTGATGCCGGCGTCATCGAAGGCCAGCCCGGTGATGAAGATCGACACGGTGAAGCCGATGCCCGCGGCGAAGCCCATGCCCACGAACTGCGGCCAGTTCATCCCTTCGGGCAGGTCGAATCCGAAGCGGGTCGCCACCCAGGTGAACAGTGCGATGCCAAGCGGCTTGCCGACCACCAGACCCAGAATGACGCCCCATGTGACCGGAGAGCCAGCGGCCTCGGTCAGCGTCTCCTCGGACAGCGGTATGCCGGCATTGGCGAGGGCGAAGATCGGCACGATCAGGAACGCCGTGAAGGGGTGCAGCATCGACTCGAGCCGTTCGGTCACCGGCACCGATTCCTGCACCAGGAATGACGCCTGGTGAACCTGCTCCACGCTCGGATCGTCGGGCAGGTCGTCCACCACGTTCTGGGCCTGGGTCCGGTCGAGCAGCGGCTTGGCGGGTGTCAGCAGGCCGAGCACCACCCCGGCGATGGTGGCGTGCACGCCGGACTCCAGCGTGGCGTACCAGATCACCAGACCGATCAGCCAGTAGATCTCGAGCGCCCACACCTTCATCAGCGCGAGCGCCCGCACCATGACGGTCAGCACGACCGCGACCGCCAGCCACGTGAAGTCGAGATCGCCGGTGTAGAAGATCGCGATCACCGCGATGGCACCGATGTCGTCCACGATGGCCAGCGTGAGCAGGAACAGCTTGAGGATCGGCGGCACACGCGACCCCAGCAGCGCGACGACGCCCACCGCAAACGCGATGTCGGTGGCCATCGGTATGCCCCAGCCCGAGGAGGCTGGGCCCGACGGGTTGAACACGACGTAGAACAACGCAGGCACGACCATCCCGCCGACGGCAGCGATCGCCGGCAAGGTCGCGGCGCGGACGCTCGAGAGGTACCCCGTCACCAGCTCGCGCTTGATCTCCAGCCCCACCACGAAGAAGAACAGCGCCATGAGGCCGTCGTTGACGAGCGCCTCCAACGTCAGCGGGTGTACGTGATAACCGCCGACCGTCAGGTCGATGTGGGTATGCCAGAAGTCGAAGTAGCCCTGGCTCCATGGCGAGTTCGCCCAGATGAGCGCGGTTGTAGCGGCCACCAGCAGCAGCGCGCTGCTGGCGACCTCGCGGTGGACGAAGTTCAGAATCGGCCGCGCCACAAACCGGGCCAGCCACCTGTCGCCGCCTGCGAATGTCTCGCGCTGGAACAGGTAGTCGGGACCCGCCATATCGGCGCACAGGCTACGGGCCGCTATTGGGGGCACCTTGCCGCGCGGGATTCTCAGGCCCTCTGTTGCGACGATCTTCAGCGACCGGTCACGTCCGCAATGGCGTCAGCCAGCCCGGGGGCGGTGGCGAAGAGCGAATCGACCTCGGTCTCGGCCAAGGTTGCGGCGACCCCGGGCGCGCTCACCACGAGCGCCATGGCGCCGCGGGCGGCACCGCAGCGTCGGCGCGCGTCGAGCAGGACGCCGAGGACGACCGGCTGCAACACGTCGACGTCGGACAGGTCGACGACGAGTCGCGGCGGTGTTCCCGCAGCCGCCAACGCGGAGCGGAGCGCGCTGTCCAACGAGGCGATCGCGCCCAGATCGAGCTCGGCGTGCGGCGTCACCACCACCGTGGTCGAGCCGTCAGCCCCGGTGATCGTCCGCTCGGAGATGCCCGAAATCATGACCAGCGCTCAGGCAAATCGAGGCATCACCTTGTCGCTGATGAGCTCGATCGACGCATTGATCTGGTCGGCGGAATGGATGCCCTGGGGGACCAGGAAGAACGCCTCGTCGATGCCGAGCACAGTCTGCGCCTCTTCGATCTGGCGGCTGATCGTGTCGGGGCTGCCCACGAGCTGCAGCGGCATGCCCTGGCCGAACTGGATGGCCCACTGGTTCCAGAACCACTCCATGTCGGCGAACTGCGCCCTGGCCTCGGCGTCGGTAGGCGCGCACACCGCCACACCGCCCCAGCCGCACTCGTACCCGCGGGGCTTTTCGATGCCGTGACGGGCGGCCTCGGCGCGGTACGCCTTCCACAGCTCCTCGCAGAAGTCCATCTTGTCGCTGAGCACGATCGGCGTGCCGCCATAACGTGCCCAGAACACCGCCGAGCTCATCGACATGGTGAACCCGCCGTAGAGCGGCGGGTGCGGCGTCTGCAGCGGGCGCGGTGCGATGCCCACCTCGTGGATCGTCATGTCGGCGTCCACCCCGGCGCCGTAGTCGGAATACACGGTGTGGGTGTGGGGGTTGAGGTTGTCGTTGGGGAAGCGCCAGAACTCGCCCTCGTAGGAGAACGTGTTGTTCTTGAGGGCGGTGAGCACCACGTCGACGAATTCTTCGAAGTACCGGCGGTTGTAGTCGTCTGCGTCGGTGCCGCGGTTCCACTTGCCGACCGCAGCGAGATCGGGGCGGATCTTGAACTGGTCCACCCAGCGATGCTGGTAGCCGCGCACCGCCCCGAAGCAGAGCCTCCCGCCGGTCATGTGGTCGAGCGTCGCCACCTGCTCGGCGACCCGCAGCGGGTTGTGAGTGGTCGACACGTAGCCGCAGGCGATCGGCCGCAGCCGGGTGCTGTGCTGGGCGATCCAGGTGGCCATGAGGTTCAGGTCGTTGGAGATCTCGAACCCCTCGATCTGCAGGTGGTGCTCGGGGTGGCCGAAGCCGTACCAGCCGTTGTCGTCGGCGAAGCGGGCGATCTCGGCGATCTCGGCGAGCATGCGCTGGTAGTAGTCGTTGTTGAGCCCTGCGAGGCCGGCTTCCAGCTCGTGGCGCCGGCCGATCGTGCAGTACATGAACAAGCTGAATCTCACCGTGGCTCCCGTCGTCTGTGCCCGCAGCCGTCCGCGATCTGCGCAGGCCCTGAGCCTCGCAGACGACTTCGCGGAGTGTAGGTGAGCACGCCCGTGCCAGCCCCAGAGCGCGCCCGGTCCCGCGCCGCCGCAACCCCGCATTCGCCGTGATCCGCGCACTGCTGTCGGGTGAAACCCCCTGATCAGGGTTCGACTCCTGCATGAACGCCCGTTCAGGACTAAGTTCTTCCGAGGCATGGACAGCACCGAGGCAGCCATTGGCAGCTCGGCCCAGCCGGATCCCACCAACAACTCCGCTGCCGCTGACGTCGATGAGAACGGCGGCAACGGCAATGGCAACGGCCGGAGGATTCGCAAGGGCGAGCGCAGCCGTATGCGCATCCTGGATGCTGCTGCGCGCTTGCTCTCGTGCCGTGGCTATGCCGCCACCACCCTGACCGACATCGCCGGCGCCGCAGAGATGCAGGCAGGCAGCCTCTACTACCACTTCGACTCCAAGGACGCGATCGTCGAAGAGGTGCTGAGCGTCGGGATCGACCACGCCCGCGGCGCGATCAACGCGGCGCTGGAGGCATTGGGCTCCGAGGCGAAAGGCTCCGACCGTCTGGCTGAAGCCATCGTGGCCTACGTCAACTGCATCGTGGCCGAGAGCAACTTCACGGTGGCCAACATCCGCTGCTACAACGAGTCGCCTCCCCAGACCCGCCAGAGCCTGACGGTGCCCCTGCGCGACTTCACCAACCTGTGGGTCGGCCTGCTTGCAGAAGGCCAGTCCGACGGCTCGCTGCGCGACGACGCCAATGCCAAGGTCCTCGCCCGGATCATGATCTCGGGCCTCAACTCGCTGGCCAGCTGGTACCGCCCTGGCGGCGAATTGCGTCTCGAAGACCTCGCCCGCCAGTTCGCCGAGTTGGTCCTGACCGGCCTGCTCCCCGACCCGCAGTGACAGCTACAGGGTGACAGCTACAGGCGGCCGCTGGTGATGAGCCGGCGGCGGTGCTCGAGGAAGTCGACCAGCACGTAGTCGCCCAGGTTGTGGGGGCTGGTGAAGAACGCCCGCCCGCCGTTCATCTCGGTCATCTTCTCGACGAAGGCTCGCAGGTAGCTGTTCGGGTCGAGCATGAACACGTTGATGCGGATGTCCTCGCGGGTCGCCCGAGCCACTTCCAGCAGCGTGGCCTCGATGGTCTCGCGCACCGGCGGGTAGGCGAAGAACGGGCGCCCGTCACGGGACAGGTGAGCGGTCGGCTCGCCGTCGGTGATCATGATGATCTGTTTCGAGCCGGTCTGGCGAGCCAGCATGCGCCGGGCGATCATGAAGCCGTGCTGCATGTTGGTGCCGTAGGCGAAGTCCCACGACACCTCGGGCAGCTGGGCGGCGGTCAGCTCAGACGCTGATTCGGCGAAGCCCACGATGCCCAGGTAGTCCCGCGGGAACTGCGTCGAGATCAGCGAGTGCAGCGCCATCGTGACCTTCTTGGCCGGCAGGAAGTTGTCCCGCATCGGCATGGACAGCGACAGGTCCAGCATCAGCACCGTCGATGCCCGCGACAGCAGCTCAGAGCGCTCGATCTCGAAGTCGTCGGGCGTGAGGCTCACCGGTGTGCCGGTCCCCTGGCGGGCCACCGCGTTGCGCACGGTGCGCTCGATGTTCAGGTTGAAGGTGTCGCCGAACTCGTACTGCTTGGTTTCGTACGCGAACTCGTGGCCGACACCGGACTTGCGCACCTGGTGGCTGCCCACCTTGTCGTCCATGAGCCGGTTGAACAGGTCGCCGAGCGCGTTCTGCCCGATGCGCCGCAGCGCACGCGGCGTCAGCTCCAGGCGGCCCTCGGTGTGCTGCGCGAGGCCTGATTCCTCGAGCATGCGGGCCATCTCGCTGAGCCGCTCCAGCGCCTCGGCGGACTGGTTGCCGAGCAGCTCACGCACCCGCTCGGGATCCACTTCGGCCAGCGCGGAGGGGCTGACGGCACCTTGGAGCATCTCGGCGAGCGCGTCGAGGTCGCCGAGCTGCGCCATGACATCGGCCGCCTGCGACATCGACAGCGGGTCGTCGCCGCCGAAGGAGTAGTTGCGATCCCAGCCCATGTCGGGGAACGCCTGCTGGAGGTTCTGCGCGAGCTGCTGGGCCTGCCACTGCAGGTCCATGTCGTCCATGAACTGCGACGCGAGGTCGGCGAGCTGCTGGCGCTGTTCGGGAGTCATCGAATTCAGCATCGACGCCATGGCCGCCATGCGCTTGGCCATGATCTCGAGCAGCTCGTCGAGCGTCTGGGGGTTCTCGGGGAAGAAATCGCCATAGCGATCCATGAATCCCTCGAAGTCGGGCTCCTCGCCGCGGGCACGCTGTTCGAGCATCTGGTTGAGCTCGGCCATCATGTCCTTGGTGCGGGCCAGGTCCTCGGGGCTCATGTTGCCCATGGCTCCGGTCATCTGGTCGAAGTAGCTCTGGGCCACTTCTTGGCGCAGCCGCTCGACGAGCTCGTTGAACTGCTCGCGCGCCTCAGGCGATTCGAAGTCGTAGCTCTGCAGGCCGCGCATCTTGCCGGCCAGGTCGGGGGGCAGCATGTCGAGCTGCAGGTTCCGTTCGGCGGCGCTCGACTGGGCGATCTCGTCGCGGCGCTCATCGCCGCTGTCGGCAGCGTCGTGCGCGAATTCCTCCAGCGCCTCACGCTCGGTGTCGGTGATCTCGTCGAGCTCGCGGGCGATGTCGTCGTACACGCCGCCGAGGTCGAACTGATCGAGCATCTCCGAGCGGCGTTCGCGCAGCCGCTCGAGCATCTCGCGCAGGCCTTCGAGCCGGTTGCCTTCCGAATCGGTGAAGCCCTGCTGCATGAGCCGGCGCAGCGCAGCATTGAGATCGCCGTGATACAGCAGGTCGTCGGTCATCTCCGCGAACAGGCTGTCCGCGTCGAAGTCGAAACCAGTCTGGGTGCCGTCCCAAGCCGAGTATTCGAAGCGCGCGCCTTCCCGGCGAGCCCGGCGCCAGCGGATCTTCACTGGCTGGCCCCGTCCGGCCGGAGCGCAGCCGAGCGCTTCGGGAATCCAACGCGCTCTGCCATGTGCATCACTCTGTCACGGTCGCCGTCGTCGCAGCGACTCAGCCGCGGGAGCGGTAGGTGGCCCGGGCGCCGACGTGCTCTTTGTTGAGCCGCTTGGACAGGTGCAGGCCTTCGAGCACCAGCTCGACAGCGGAGGCCAGCACCGCGGGTGCGGCGCCTTCGTCGGACTGCGAATCCGCAGCGGTCGCTACCAGCGACTCGGCTGCGACGGCGAGCGCCTGGTTGCCGGCGAGCAGTTCCATGTAGGCCTCCGAGCCGAGGTCGTCGCCGGTGTGCACCACCTTGCCTTCGCCGAAGCTGGCCACCACGTCGCTGAGCTCGTCGGGCGAGAAGCGGTTCTTGAAGACCTCCAGCACGGCGGCTTTGAGCATGGTCTCGACGATCTTGCCGTCGCGGCCTTCCTCCATCGACTCGATCTCGATCTTGCCGGCGGTCGAGCTCATGAGCGAGTCGAGATCGCTGACACGAGGCACCACACTGCGCTCGCCGCGTTGCAGCGCCCGGCGGGTGGCGTTGGCCACGAGCGTCTCGGTGTTGGTGACGGTCATGCGCACCGACACGCCCGAGCGCTGGTTGACATGGCTGCTGGCACGAGCCACATGACTGAACGTCGCCACGATCTCAGCCATGAACTCGGGCAGCGTGACGTTGACCCCGCCGTCGAAGCCCACATCGATCCCGGCCAGATCCAGCGGGCGGGCCTCGGCCGAGGCGATGTCCATCTCGGTGTCGACGTCGAGCGGGTAGTGGGTGCGGATCTGGGCCCCGAAGCGGTCCTTCAGCGGGGTGATGATGCGGCCCCGGTTGGTGTAGTCCTCCGGGTTGGCCGTCGCCACCAGCAGCACGTCGAGCGGCAGGCGGATCTTGTAGCCGCGGATCTGCACGTCGCGTTCCTCGAGCACGTTGAGCAGGCCCACCTGGATGCGTTCGGCAAGGTCGGGCAGCTCGTTGATGGCGAAGATGCCGCGGTTGGTGCGCGGCACCAGCCCGTAGTGCAGCGTCAGCTCGTCAGACAGGTACCGGCCCTCGGCGACCTTGATGGGGTCGACCTCGCCGATGAGGTCGGCGATCGAGGTGTCGGGCGTGGCCAGCTTCTCGCCGTAGCGCACATCGCGATGCGCCCACGCAATGGGCGTGTCGTCGCCGTGCTCGGCGACGAGATCGAGGGCGTGGCGCGACACCGGGTTGTAGGGGTCGTCGAAAATCTCGGAGCCCTCGATGTACGGCATCCACTCATCGAGCAGGTTCACCAGCGAGCGGATCATGCGGGTCTTGGCCTGGCCCCGCTCGCCGAGGAACACCACGTCGTGGCCGGCCAGCATGGCGTTCTCGAGCTGAGGCAGCACCGTGTTCTCGTAGCCCAGCACGCCGTCGAACAGCGGCTCTCCCGCGGCGACAGCCTTGGCGGCGTTCGCACGCATCTCCTCTTTGACCGGCTGGGACACCCAGCCGATCTTGCGCAGTTCGCCGAGCGTGGAGGGTTGGGTCATGGCGGGCAACCTAGCCCGCCATGAGGCCCGATATCGCATGGAGAGCGACGCCGCACGGGACATCCGGCGAGACCGACGCTGTTCTCCCAAGCGTCAGCGCAAGCTGGTTGCACCGCTTGTTGGCCGCGCATAGCGTGAGGGGTGGAGGCAAGGGGAGTCGAACCCCTCGGGAGTGGATTTAGAGCCCGTCCCGGCCACCTGGCTGCCCCCATGGAACGAAGCTGTCGCAGCTCCGTTCCTCGAAGGCCCCCGCTCGGCTTGCTGGGCGGGGGTCTTGCATGATGTTTGCAGCACTCCTATTCATCTCTCTCAGTATTTTTTGATGACTTTCCATTTGACGGCGAGAGACGGAAGTGCCCGGGCACTGGCTGGTGACTGGCTGGTGCGTGCTGCGGGGGCTGGCGAGTGGCGCACTGTTGCCGACCGGGCGCTGAACGACGATGAGTGGGAGGCCACGCCGCATCTGGGGCGGTGGTGGCTCGATGCCGGGCTCGCGCAGTCTGATGCCGTGCTCTACCGGAGGCGCTTCGAGCTGCCGCCCGAGCTGTCGGCAGGACCACAGAGCGCTGCTGACCCTCACACCCGCTGGTGGCTCGTTACGAGCGGTTTGTGCGAGCTGGGCCACCTTTGGCTCGACGGCACTTACTTGGGCGATCTGCGCGGGCGCCACGCCGAGCACGCGTTCGAAGTGAGTCCGCTGCTTCGCTCGGGCTCCGAGCATCTGGCAGCCGTCGAGGCGGCGCGCGGCACCGTCCGGGTGCCTCAGGACCGCGACGCACACGTGCGCATCTGCCAGACCGGGCCGGCGCGCATCGAGCGGGTGCGGGCCTTGGTGATCGAGGCCAGCTTCGACCAGGCCGTGCTGCGCATCTCTGCCACCGTGAACAGCAGCGGCACGCACCGCGGCGAGGTGACCACGACCGTGCTGCCCGCCGACGACCCCGACGCCGGCTGGTCCCGCGACGCCACCCGGCGGGTCGCTATGCCCGACGACGGCATGGCGCTGTCTGAGCCGGTGCTGGCCCGTGGCCGCAACGAGCTGGAGTGGCTGGTCACGCTCGAGCGCCCGTCGCTGTGGTGGCCCGCCGGCATGGGAGACCAAGCGCTGTACTGCATCGACATCGACATCGCGATCGACGGGCGCTCCAGCCATGCGGTCAGGCTCCCCACCGGAATCCGAACGATTGCGACGCGGCGCAAGGCACTGCTCGTGAACGGCGAGCCGCACCGCGACGGATTTGACGCGCTGCGCGCCAACGAGCACGAGCTGAGCCACCCCAGCACCTATGAGTCAGCCAACGCGGCGGGCCGGCTGCTGTGCCAGCAGGTCACGCTCGATCCCAGCGTGTTCGCCGGCGCCGAGCGTGGCCTGCGCGCGCTCGCTTCCCAGGCCGCCGCAGCGGCTGCCGACCACGCGGGCCACCATCCCTGCGTCGCGGCATGGCAGCCCTCCCAGACCGCGGGCGGGCGAGGGTGGTCGCCGTGGGCACAGCGCGTCATTGCCATGGCGATGAGCGCCGCTGATCCATCGCGGCCAGTTCGCTAACGTCAGCCTCCTTGACCGGCGGGAGCCCGGCATACTGTGCCGCCGCACAACGCCACGTACGGGAGGAACACATGGCGCCGACTGCCACGCAGGCCGCCGGGTCTGCACCGGTGTTCAAAACCAAGCGCCCGCTGCCGTTCCCGCTGAACATCTACCAGTCAGCGATCGGCCGCAAGTGGGTCATGGCCTGGACCGGCGTGGGACTGCTGGGTTTCGTGATCGTCCACATGATCGGCAACCTGCATCTCTACGAGGGCCCCTCGCGGATGTACGAGTACGCCGAGACGCTGCGCGACCTCGGCGGCGGGCTGCTGCCGCGCACGCTGGTGCTGTGGATCATGCGGGTCGGGCTGCTCGGGATGTTCTTGGTGCACCTGCACTCGGCGTACACGCTCAAGGAGCGCAGCCGGCTGGCCTCGCAGCGGGCCGGCTTCATCGGCGGCGCCAAGAAATACGAATCGAAGCGCGACTACATCGCCGCCAACTACGCCTCGCGCACCATGCGCTGGACCGGCCCCATCGTGGGCCTGTACGTGCTGTTCCACCTGGCCGACCTGACGTGGGGCTGGTGGCTGGGCGATGCGTACGTGCGGGGCGATCCGTACCACAACGTGGTGGAGTCGCTGTCGTCCATTCCGGTGGCGATCCTCTATGTCGTGGCGAACGTGGCGCTGGCCGTCCACATCTTCCACGGCACCTGGAGCATGTTCCAGACCCTCGGTGTCAACAACCCGCGCTACAACGGCCTGCGCCGCAACCTGGCCACCGTGCTGGCCGGCGTGATCCTGGTGGGGAACCTGTCGTTCCCGGTGCTCGTGCAGGCCGGCCTGGTCGACGAGGACAACCGGGACTGCCCGATCAACGACACCACCGGCCTGGAGTGCCTGGCCGAAGCTGCGGAGGCGCACTGACATGGGCGCCAAACACACCCCGCGCAGCAGCGAAGGCCACAGCAAACACTGTGCAGAAGCGGAGGCGCACTGATGGTCATGAACGGCGTGCTCGACGCTCGCGTGCCCGACGGGACGATGGCGAACAAGTGGACCGACCACAAGTTCTCCATGAAGCTGGTCAACCCGAACAACAAGCGCCGATTCGAGATCATCGTGGTCGGCACCGGCCTGGCGGGCGCCTCCGCGGCGGCATCGCTGTCGGAGCTGGGCTATCGGGTGAAGGCCTTCACCTTCCACGACTCGCCCCGCCGGGCCCACTCGATCGCAGCCCAGGGCGGCATCAACGCCGCGAAGAACTACACCAACGACGGCGACTCGGTGCACCGGCTCTTCTATGACACGGTCAAGGGCGGCGACTACCGCAGCCGTGAGGCCAACGTGCACCGCCTGGCCGAAGTGTCGCTGAACATCATCGACCAGTGCGCGGCCCAGGGCGTGCCCTTCGCTCGTGAGTACGGCGGCCTGCTCGACAACCGGTCCTTCGGCGGCGCGCAGGTCAGCCGCACGTTCTATGCCCGGGGCCAGACCGGCCAGCAGCTCCTGCTGGGCGCCTACCAGGCGCTCGCCAAGCAGGTGGCCGCCGGAGGTGTCGAGCTCTACACCCGCACCGAGATGCTCGACCTCATCACCAAGGACGGGCGGGCCTGCGGCATCGTCACCCGCGACCTGGTCTCGGGCGAGATCGAGGCGCATACCGCCCATGCAGTGGTGCTGGCCACCGGCGGGTACGGCAACGTCTATTACCTGTCCACCAATGCCATGGCCTGCAACGTCACTGCTGCGTGGCGGGCGCACCGGAGGGGGGCGTTCTTCGCCAACGCCTGCTACACCCAGATCCACCCCACCTGCATTCCCGCCAGCGACGAGTTCCAGTCGAAGCTGACGCTGATGTCTGAGTCGCTGCGCAACGACGGGCGCATCTGGGTGCCCTCGCAGATGGACGACGCCCGCCCGGCGGGGCAGATCCCCGAGCCCGAGCGCGACTACTACCTCGAGCGCAAGTACCCGGCCTTCGGGAACCTGGTACCACGCGACGTGGCCAGCCGCAACGCCAAGACCGTGGTGGACCAGGGCAAGGGCGTGGGGCCGCTGCGCAACGGCGTCTACCTCGACTTCTCCGAGGTGATCGGCCGCGAAGGCAAAGACGCAGTGGCGGCCAAGTACGGGAACCTGTTCGACATGTACGAGCGCATCACCGGCGAGAACCCCTATGCCGGGCCGATGCGCATCTACCCCGCCACGCACTACACGATGGGCGGGCTGTGGGTCGACTACCACCTCATGACCACGGTGCCGGGCTGCTACTCGATCGGCGAGGCCAACTTCTCCGACCACGGGGCCAACCGGCTCGGGGCCTCGGCGCTCATGCAGGGCCTGGCCGACGGCTACTTCGTGCTGCCCTACACGATCGGCGACGACCTGGCGGCCCGGCTGGGCGAGCCGGTGGTGCCCACCGATGACCCCGTGTGCTCCCAGGCGGTTGCCGAGGTGACCGATGCCACCGAGAGGTTCCTCTCGATTGGCGGCACCCGCTCAGTCGACTGGTTTCACCGCGAGCTCGGCAAGATCGTGTGGGACTACATCGGCATGGAGCGCACTTCTGCTGGGCTGGAGAAAGCGCTGTCGGAGATCCCGGCGCTGGAGGCCGAGTTCTGGGCCGACCTGCGTGTGCCGGGTTCGGGCGCCAATCTCAACCAGAGCCTGGAGAAGGCCGGCCGGGTGGCCGACTTCTTCGAGCTGGCCACGCTGATGGCCCGCGACGCCTTGGTGCGCGAGGAGAGCTGCGGCGGGCACTTCCGGGCCGAGCACCAGACGCCCGAGGGCGAGGCACAGCGCGACGACGAGAACTTTGCGCACGTCGCTGCGTGGGAATGGCACGACACCGACACCGTGCAGACCCGCCACACCGAGGAGCTGTCGTTCGACGAGGTGGCACTGACGCAACGGAGCTACAAGTGAGCGGGACAAACGGGCAGAGCCAGCACAACGGGCAGAGCCAGCACAACGGGCAGAGCCAGCACAACGGGCAGAGCCAGCAGAGCCAGAGCGGCACCTTGAACCTCACGCTGCGCATCTGGCGCCAGGACGGGCCCGACGCCAAGGGCGGCTTCGTGACGTTCGACGCGCCCGGGGTCAGCGAGGACATGTCGTTCCTGGAGCTGCTCGACATCATCAATGAGCGGCTCATCGACGAGGGCGGCGTGCCGATCGAGTTCGACCACGACTGCCGTGAGGGCATCTGCGGAACCTGCAGCCTGATGATCAACGGCCGGGCGCACGGGCACGAGGTGGCCACCACCACCTGTCAGCTGCACATGCGCAAGTTCTCCGACGGCGACGTCATCACCGTGGAGCCGTTCCGGGCGAAGGCGTTCCCGGTGGTGCGCGACCTGGTGGTCGACCGCAGCTCGTTCGACCGCATCATCGAGGCGGGCGGCTACATCTCGGTGAACACCGGGGCGGTGGGCGATGCCAACCTCACTCCGGTGCCCAAGGAGGCCTCCGACACGTCGTTCGACGCGGCGGCGTGCATCGGCTGCGGGGCGTGCGTGGCTGCGTGCCCGAATTCGGCGGCGCAGTTGTTCACCTCGGCGAAGCTGGCGCACCTCAACCTGATCCCCCAGGGCCAGCCGCAGCGCTGGGAGCGCACCGAGTCGATGGTGGAGACGATGGAGCAGTTCTTCGGGTCGTGCACCAACCACGGCGAGTGCACCGAGGCCTGCCCCAAGGAGATCAGCCTCGACTTCATTGCGTTCATGAACCGCGACTACGTCAAGGCCAAGATCAAGAACCGCAAGCTGGCCGGCCAGAACTGAGCCGGTCAGGCGTACGGCGCCAGCGTCAGTAACGTGCCGCGTTCGTGGAGAGACTTCGCGGTATTGCAGCGCCGGCTTCGATAGAGAGGCGTCGACAGCCGACTCGCTGGAGAGCAGCCAAGGCGGCAGTGGCACTGGTTGTGGCGCTGGTGATCGCTGCGCCCGCAGTGCCCGCAGCGGCACAGCAGGCACCGAATCTGGTGCGCAGCGGGCCGAACCTGACGCTGGTCGTGGCCAGTTGCCCCGGCCCGGCCGACAACGCAGTCGCCGAGGCGCTGGCAGTCCACTCCCGCAATGCCGCCAAGGTGTGCGTCGATCCTGGCGGATTGTCGCCGCCGACTGCTGCGCTCATTGCCGACTTTGCGCCCGACCGCATCGTGGTGGTGGGCGGCGAGGTGGCGCTGCCGCCCGAGGCAATGGACGAGCTGACCGCCGCCGCGCAGGCCGCCTACCGCTGGACTGCGGTGGAGCGTCTCGACGGCGCCAGCCGGGTCGAGACTGCGGCACTGGCCGCACGCATGGCGCTCGAAGGTCCCGAGGTGGTCGGACCGAACGCTGTCACGCTCGTCGTGGCCGACGGGTGGAATGGCGCCGATGTCCGCACTGCAGCCGACGTGGCCGCCCAGACCGCCGATGCCGTTGTCGCCTACGTCTCGCCGCGCACCGTCGCCGATGGGCTGCCGGCCGCGACCGCAGCGCTGATCGCCGACTACCGGCCGGCGCGGGTCGTGATCGTGGGCCTGGCCGAGGGCGACCCGTCCGCCACCGAAGCGGCGATCGCAGCCACGCTCGTTGAACTCGAATTGAACATCGAGATCGAGCGGGTCGCCGAAGCGGGCGAGCCGGTCTTCACGATCCCCGAGGCATCACCATCAGACGCCTCGGCACGCGAGATCTTCAGCGCCATCGTCAGCGGCACGCACCAACGCCCCACGTTCGACACCGGGTCGCTGCCCGTCTTGGCGGCGAGCACGGCGCGGGGGCCGCTCGGCGGAGGCGTGGGTGCGAGGCTCTGGACCGTTCGCGCCGATGGATCGGGACGCGAGCTGCGATCAGAGGAGCACCGAGGCTGGTCGTGGAACCCCGGCGACGGCCAGTTGAGCTGGACCAACCTCGACGGGCGCCTGAGGATTGCCGCACCTGGCAGCGACGAGCAGGTTCTCTTCGAAACCGGCGGATATCCGTCGTGGTCGCCCGACGGCAGCCACGTCGTCACCTTGAGATTCGGAGGGTTCCCCGCGCAGGGTCGGCGCAACAGCATCGAAGCCCACCTCGGCAGCGCCGATGGCGGCCCGCCGCAGCATCTGGGCTTTGTCGACTACCGCACCTTCCTCTTCTCGGATCTGCCGCTCGCGAGCTGGTCGCCCGACAGCAAGCGCTTCGCGTACGTCGCCCAGTCATTCGATGTCGCCTCGGGAGAAACGGCGCTGCACGCCCGCATCGACACCGTCGACGGGAGCGCCCCGACGGTCACGCTCGGCGAAGATGTCACGTTCCTGGGCTGGTCGCCCGACGGCAGCCACGTCGCCTACGCCACGCCGAGCGACTGCGACGGCAACGGCCGCAACGAGAGCCAGAACCTGTGGATCGCCCGATTCGACGGCAGCGAGGCCCGCGACCTGGGCTTCATCGACCGCATCCAGTGGCGCTTCTTGCACCTGTGGTCGCCCGACGGCGCTCACCTCGCGTACGAGTCGCTCGACCCAGCCGACTGCTCGATGCACCTGAGGGTGGCGACCGCCAGCGGGGAGCCCACTGCGCTCGAGCCGGTGGCCGGCGGGCGGCTGGTGGGCTGGTCGCCCAACGGCACGCACCTGGCTTATGGCGTCACGGTCGGCACTGCGGGCCAGGGCGTCCCGCTGCGCGAGCATGCGTGGGTGGTGCGCCACGACGGCAGCGACCGCCATGAGCTAGGCGAGGCCAGGCCGTCGGTCTTCGGGCCGGTGCTGTGGTCAGCCGACGGCGATCATCTGGCCTACACCGAGACCCTGCGCGACGACGAGGGCGGCGTCATCGGCGCCCGGCCGGTGGTGGAGCGGACCGACGGCGTTGGCAGGCCGGCAGTCCTCGCCGAGCGGGGGAACATCGTGGGATGGTCGCCGGTCGATCAGCGTCTCGCCTACGTGACGCACTACGACGTCGACGGCGACGACGCCATCGACCGACGGTCGCTGGCAGTCCACACCGCGGGTTCGTCAGGCGCAGACACCACCCTCGTGTACGAGTTGGCTGACGTCACGCTGGGGGGACGATGGTCGCCCGACGGCGACTATCTCGGGTACGTGTCGGGCCCCACCGAGCTGCTGTTGGACTGGTTCATCAACCGCCGACGTGACTCCGATGCGTGGGTGGTCGCCACGAGCGAGCCGCGTTTCACCTACCGCGTCGTCACCGACATCACTTGGGGCGAGTGGCAGCCCCGCTGAGCGGTGAGGGTCCGGTTCTCGATCGCAACTCGTTCTTGACGACTAGGGCGCCAAGAACCGGCCCGGGGCGGATGGCAGCCCGTTGACGGAGCCGCTGTGAGCCAGCGATAACGTTTGGCCCCGATGAAGACCGCACACGTGCACATGAGCCCTCACGAAGCGCCGGGTCGGCAGACGGGCTGTCAGTCGGATCGGCGCAAGGCGCGCCAGAACGCGTGGCGTTCGCGAACCGCTGCGGCAGCGGTCGCGCTCGCGGCCCTGCTGGGTTCTGTCGTGCTGGCGACGCCCGCAGCAGCGCAGGCGCAGCCATCCAATTTCGTGCGCCACGGACCCAATCTGACGCTGGTCCTGGCGAACTGCTCGAATGCGGCCGACACGACGGCAGCCCTGGAGCTGGCCCGCCATTCGCGCAACGCGGCCGCCGCATGCCTGAGCGATGACGGCGTGCCGGCGGAGCTCGCTGAGCTCATCGGCGCGTTTGAGCCTGATCGCGTCTTGGTCCTCGGCGGCCCTGAGGCAGTGCCGCCCGCGGTGATGGACGAACTTTCAGCGGCGGTGCGCCGGGCCTACCGGTGGGCCGTGATACAGCGGCTGGGCGGGGCCACTCGCGCCGAGACGGCCGCCGCGGCTGCTCGCGTCGGGCTGGACACACCCGAGCGCGTGGGCCTCGACACGGTGGTGCTGGTCGTGGCCGACGGCTGGAACGAGGCCGACGTCAACACAGCGCGACTGTTCGCTGCGAAATTCGAAGATGTCGCTCTCGCGTATTTCTCGCCTGCCGCGGCCCCCGACGGCCTGCCGCCGGCTACAGCATCGCTGATCGCGGACTACCGGCCGGCACGGATCGTGTTCGTCGGACTGGCCGACGAAGCGGGCATCGCCGCCGAAGCAGCGGCCGAAGCAGTGCTGGCAGCAATCGAGTCTGATGTCTCGGTCGAGCGCGTCGCGCTCGCGACCGGCCCGCCTGGGACCGCTGTCGACACCGCGACGCTCACCAGCGCCGCACGCACGACGTTCGAAGCGATCAGCAGGGGCGAGCGGGTTCGACCCGGCGCCGACGACGAGAGCGAGGGCCCGCCGTTCCTGGCGCTCACGGAGGCATCGGGCATCGGGGGCATCGGCTCGACACTGTTCACGGTCCGGGCGGACGGCAGCGACCGCACGTTGCGCACCGTCGACCACAAAGGCTGGGAATGGAACCCCAGCAACGGGCGGCTGGCGTGGGCCGACGATGAGCAGCGAGTGATGACCGCGACCCCCGATGGCCCCGGCGAGCTGCTGATCCCCGATGGCTCATGGCCGTGGTGGTCGCCCGATGGCAGCCATCTCATGACGTGGAACATCGCCGACACCGATGGCAACGGTCGCCTCGATTCCTTTGAGGCGTTGCTGTACGACGTCGACGGCAGCCCCAAGCGCAGCCTGGGCCAGATGGATGCCCGAACCTGGTACTACGGCGACATCGGGGACGTGATCTGGTCGCATGACGGCGCCTACATCGCCTACGTCACCGGGCACACCGACCCCGAGACGTCCGAAGAGGTCAACCAGGCACGCATCGAGCCGACCGACGGCAGCGCCCCGCCTGTCACGCTGGGGGACGATGCCATCATCCTGCGCTGGTCGTCCGACAGCCGCCACCTCCTCTACGCCACACCGCACGAATGCGAGGCCGACCCGACCACCGAGAGCTGGAACCTGTGGATCGCATCTGCCGACGGCAGCGAGACACGCGAGATCGGCCCGGTTCACTACCACGCATGGACCGTGGTCATCGTCAACCCGTGGTCGCCCGACGGGAAGCACTTCGCATATGAAGCACTCGATCCGCACGACTGCTCGACGGAGTTGCGCATCAGCACCGTCGGCGGCGATCCGAACGGCGACGCCGAGCCGGTAAGCATCGCTCGAAACGTGGAGTTCCTGGGATGGTCGCCGGACAGCACGTACCTCGAGTACGGCGAAGAGACAGACATCCCAGTGACCGACTACCTGCTGCCGGAGCTGTCGTGGGTCGCACATCGAGACGGGAGTTCGAAGCGGTTCATCGGCGAGCTTTCGCCGTCTGCGTACGGCTGGATTTTCTGGTCGCACGATGGCACGCACATCTCCTACACCGAGATGCTGCGCGACGACGACGGCAACGTGACGGGCTTGGTCGCCCGCACCCAGCGGGCTGACGGCGAGGGCGACGTGACCACGCTGGCGCAGCTCGGCAACGCGCTGTCGTGGTCTGACGACGGCCGTGCGGCCTACGTCGCCCAGCACGACGACGACGGCGACGGTGTGCCCGAGCGGGAAGCGCTGTACGTGCACACTCCCGGCTCGCCCGATGGCGACGTCGAGCTCGTGCATTCGCTGCCGGCGCCGACGCGGGTGGCAATTTGGTCGCCGGACGACAGCCATCTGATCTACGCCTCAGGTTCGATCGAGTCGCTGATCGGCTGGTTCCGCGACCGCGGGCGCGGGGTGAACGTGTGGGGCATCGAGACCGGCCAGCCTCGGTGGATGCACCGCCTGATCACCGACGTCACCTGGGGCGACTGGCAGCCAGACCCAGACGCCGAATAGTCCCTGCCGCGTTGGCCCCGCTGAGACGGCGGAAGAGTTCTCTGCTCCGGGAATCCAGCAGGCGAGAGATTCGCACCTCACCACACTTCTTGCCGACGTCATGGACGCATCACCGTGCATCCACTCTGGAACCGGTTCCAACCTCGCAGAGCCCCCTTCCGCCGCCTCAGCTATGACATCTGCGCAGTCTCGTCAACGTTTGCTTGGCGTGGCTGACTTGAGACCGAAGACCGTGCCGGCTGCGCTGAGCACGTAGAGCTCGCCGTTTGAGTCTTCGCCGAAGGACACCAGCGTGCTACGCGGCACTGACACCCCTAGATCGATGCGCTCGGCTGTGCCGTCGGGGCCGCGGACTAGGCCCCAGATTTCGCCGGTGCAGTAGTCGCCGAACACGTAGGTGCCTGCGAGCGCCGCAATGGTGCTTCCCCGGTACACGTAGCCGCCGGTCACCGAACAGCCCTCGTCGTGGCTGTAGGTGTAGACGGGGAACACCAGGTCGCCCGGCGTCTCGCCGCCGCTGAACCGTTCGTTGCCTTCGAACAGCGGCCAGCCGAGGTTGGCGCCTGGCGTCCAGCCGTCGGCGGCGGGCAGCACGTGGATCTCCTCGATGCGGTTCTGGCCGACGTCGCCGATCCACAGGTCGCCGGTGAGCCGGTCGAACGAGAAGCGCCACGGGTTGCGTGCGCCGTACGCCCACACCTCGGGCGCTCCCCCGCCCGACGCAAAGGGGTTGCCGACGGGAATGCCGTAGCCGCGCCCCGACGGCGGGTCGGGGTCGATGCGCACCATCGTGCCCAGCAGGGTGGAGCGCTCTTGGCCGTGCCCGAACCGGTCGTCCGCGCCGCCGCCGTCGCCGAACCCGGCCCACAGGTTTCCGTCAGGTCCGAAGGCCAGATCGCCGCCGTTGTGGTTGCACGCCGGTTGGTCAAGCGCCAGCAGCACCCGCCGGCGCTCGGTCTGAGGAATCTCGCCCTCCATCGGCATCACCGCGATCCGGCTGTTGGTAGCGGTGTCGGTGTAGCTGAGATACAGCTGGGCGCCGTCGGGGCTGAAGGCCATGCCCAGCAGCCCGTTCTCGCAGCCTTGGCTGATCCTCACGCCGATATCGGCCACGAGCTGCGGAGCCACGTCGGCATCAGCCTCGCTGCCCGCGGCAGGGTCCAGCAGCCACACCTGCCCGGTAAGCGTGGCGAGATACCGCTGGCCGGTCCCCGGCCGGGCCGCCAACGCAATCGGCGCCTCGATGTGTGCAGCAAGCACCAGTTCAAGCCGGGTCTCGGCGAGCGATGGGACAGCGTCGCCGGCTCGTGGTGCACTCGTCTGGGGCGGTGTCGTCGATCCCGGCGCCGTGTCTGTGCTGCCTGCCCCGTCCGTGCTGCCTGCGCTGCCTGCGCTGTCCGTGCTGCCCGTGTTGTCGACGTTGCCTGCTGCGTCTGTTGAGCCAGTCGAGTTTGCCGATGTCGCCGTAGTGGGCGGCTGATGTGTCGTGCTGAGGGGAGGGACGGTCCGCAACGCTGGCGGTGCTGTCACGGGGGGCGCTGTCACGGCGAATGCCGGATCGACCTGCTCGACAACCAGCCTCCCGTCGGGGTCGCCGGATGGGAGGGCGCACGCGCCGACCACGAGTGCTGCGGTCATCAACGTCGCTCCCGCACGTGCCAGCTTCACCGTGGCGACGGTACCGATGTCGGTGAGGCACAATCACGCAGGACCAATGGTGGGGAAGATCAGATGGGTGCACAAGGCGGTGACGTGAGCTGGGGTGACTTTGCTGCGGCATGTCCCGAGCTGGCGCAGCGCATGCAGCGGCGTTTCGAGAGTCACCTGCATGCAGTCATGGCCACGATCCGTGCCGACGGCTCCCCCCGGATGTCAGGCATGGAAGCCCCCATACGCGAGGGCCACCTCTGGCTGGGCATGGACCGCAACTCGATGAAGGCCGCCGACCTGCGGCGTGACCCCCGGTTCGGGCTGCACTCTGCGCCCGAGAGCGGCGAACTGCAGGCAGGTGATGCCCGAATCGAGGGCAGTGCCGTGCCGGCCGACAACGCCCAGCTCGAGACGTTCCTGCGCGGCCATCACCACGAGATCGACGACGCGACACCGATGGCGCTGTTCACCGCCAGGATCGCCCGCGCCGTCCTCGTGCGGGTCGAACGTCAGCACCTCGTGGTCGAAACCTGGACGCCGTCGGGCGGGCTGACCGAACGCCGGATCAGCTAGGCCAGTCCGTCTCAGGCGACGCGTAGAGTTCCTGCGAGGAGGCAGCTCATGGGCGACTGGTGGCAGGCTCTGACCGGCGATCTGCAGATCTTCTATGCGATCGCCTTCATCTCCAGTTTCTTCCTGCTGGTGCAGATTGCGCTGCTGGCATTCGGCATCGGGGCTGATGTCGATATCGGCGACGAGGACCCGAGCAGCGGGTTCCTCTCGATCCGGACGTTGACCGCGTTCTCGTTCGCGTTCGGCTGGACGGGCGTCCTCATGAAGCAGGCAGACCGCTCCACCGCTGCGTCGGTGGGCGTCGCCATCGCCGCTGGCCTCGCAGTGTTCCTTGCCGTGGGCTTGTTGTGGCGCTCGTTCGCGAAGCTCGGCGAGAGCGGCTCGATGGACTACCGGTCCGCCGTGGGCGCGCACGGCACCGTCTATCTCACGGTTGCTGCGAACCGCTCCAAGCCCGGCAAAGTCGAAGTGATGGTGCAGGGTCGCATGCGGGTTATCAACGCCCTGACGGAGTCCGACGAGAACCTGCCCGCACAGACTGCCATCACCGTCGTCGGCGTCGTCGACCCTTCGACCGTGCTCGTAGCGCCTCACTAGCCTGACCTTCCCCGCTATTCACCACGAGAGGTGGCTATGGCCGTCATCGCCCTCGCAGGTGGCATCTTCGCCATCCTGCTGATCGCCCTGCTGTGGATCTCATCGCGATTCAAGCGCTGCCCGTCCGACCGCATCCTCGTGGTCTATGGACGCGTCGGCGGGGAAGGCGAGTCGGCGAGGTGCCTGCACGGCGGCGGCACCATGGTGTGGCCCATCGTGCAGGGTTACGCGTACCTGGATCTGACGCCGATCCCCATCGAGATCAAGCTCCAGGGGGCGCTCTCCCAGCAGAACATCCGGGTCAATACTCCTGCGACGTTCACCGTCGGCATCTCCACCGAGCCCGGTGTCATGCAGAACGCCGCGGAACGCTTGCTGGGCCTGTCGCTGCTGGACATCGAGAACTTGGCTCGCGACATCATCTTCGGCCAGATGCGCGTGGTGATCGCCACGATGCCGATCGAGCAGATCAACGCCGACCGCGAGCAGCTCATCACCAACATCACCGAATCGCTCGAGCTCGAATTGCGCAAGGTCGGGCTGCGCCTGATCAACGTCAACATCCAGGACATCACCGATGAGTCCGGCTACATCGACGCTCTCGGTCGCGAGGCTGCGGCTCGCGCCATCAGCGAGGCGAAGGTCAAGGTGGCCGAGCAGGAGCGCGACGGTGACATCGGTGCCGCCGAGGCGCAGCGCGAGCAGCGCATCCGGGTGGCACAGGCCAACGCCACAGCGACCGAAGGCGAGAACGAATCGCACGTCGTGATTGCCGAGTCGGCAAGCGAGCGGCGCCAGAAGGAAGCCGAGGCCGAACGTGCCGCCAACGCCGCCGAACGCGTCAGCCAGGCCGCGGCAGAACAGGAATCGTTCTTGGCCGAAGCTGAAGCCGAGCGAGTGCGAGCAGAACGCGACAAGGCCGCGCAGGACGCTGACATCGTGGTGCCCGCCCAGGTGGAACGCGAGCGAGTGCGGACGCTGGCCGAAGCCGAGGCCGATCGCATCAGGCTGGTCAAGGCCGGCGAGGCAGACGGTCAACGGCTGCTCATGGAGGCCGAGGCGCTGGGATTGCTGGCACTGCTCAGCCGCCGCGCCGAGGGCCTCGGTGCGCTGGTGGCCGCCAGCGGCGGCGCAGCCCAAGAAACGGCCTTGCTGCTCGTTGCCGAGCAGCTGCCGAATCTCGTGGCCGAGCAAGTGAAGGCGATCTCGAACCTCAAGATCGACAAGATCACCGTGTGGGACTCGGGCTCGGGCGGTGACGGCCAAGCCGGCACCACTGCGAACTTCGTGTCGGGCCTTGTCGGCGCGCTGCCCCCGTTGCACGAGGTGGCGGGCCAGGCGGGCATCAAGCTGCCGCAGTTCCTCGGCGAACTCGACGACGCCGATGCGCTCGATCGGCTGCGCGAGCTGGCCGACCGGCTGCGCGAGACTTCAAGCGGCCCCGATGCGCCCGAGGACGCCTGAAGCCATTGCCCATGGGTGGAGGCCGACCAACTAGGCCGAAGTCCCTGGCTCAGCGCCGGAGTCGTCTGCTGCGGGCCCTGACTCGACCGCAACGGCCTGTTCGGGAAGGCGGCGTTCGTGGAATTCGACGGGCGGGGTCTTGGACTGGCGGTTGCGCTTCATTCGCAGGTTGAGCGCCTCGACCAGCACGGCGAAGCCCATGGCGAAGTAGATGTAGCCCTTGGGGATGTGGAAGTCGGCACCCTCGGCCACGAGCGACATGCCGATGAGCAGCAGGAAGCTGAGCGCCAGCATTTTCACCGTCGGGTGCTTGCCCACGAAGCGCATCACCGGGCCCGACGACCACAGCATCACGCCCACGGCGATCACCACCGCTGCGATCATCACGCCGACCCGGTCGGCCATGCCCACCGCGGTGATCACCGAGTCGAGGCTGAACACCAGGTCGAGCAGCAGGATCTGCACGATCACCCGAGCGAACGACGTGCCGGCACGGCCCTCGGTTTCGTGATGGTCGTCACCCTCCAGCTTGTGGTGGATCTCGAACGTGGACTTGCCCAGCAGGAACAGCCCGCCGCCGAGCAAAATCAGGTCTCGCCCCGACAGCTCGTGGCCGAACACCGAGAACAAGGGCGTGGTCAGCCGCACGATCCACGAGATGCCCAGCAGCAGGAGCACTCGCATCCCCATGGCCAGCGACAGGCCGACGACTCGTGCGCGGTCGGCGGGCGACCTCGCGCCGCTGCCGGCCGAGTCTGATTGCGAGCCGTCAAGACGGCTCGCTGTCTCTGATTGCGAGCCGTCGAGACGGCTCGCCAAAATCGAGATGAAGATCACATTGTCGATGCCGAGCACGATCTCGAGCACCGTCAGCGTGACCAGTGAGATCCAAACCTCAGGATTCGCAACCCAGTCCACGAGCGCACACGCTAGAGCGGGGGCGCGACACGACCGCGGCTAGGGAGCTGCCGCCGATCCCTGCGCGGCCCACCAGGCGTCGAGGCGGTGGCGGACTTCGGCGTCGCCCAGCTCGCCCTCGGCGCGGCGCAGTTCCAGGAGGAACTTCATGGCGAGGCCGACGTCGGGGCCGGGTTCGAGGCCCAGGTGGGCCATCACCTCGTCGCCGTTCAGCTCGGGGCGCACCTTGGCGGCTGCCTGCTCGCGGGCGAGGCGGGCGATGCGTACCTCGAAGCGGTCGAGCGCGTCGTGCAGGGTCTCGATGCGCTTGACGTTGCGTGAGGTGCAGTCGCTGCGGACCATGTCGTTCAGGTCGCCCAGCAGCGGGCCGGCGTCGCGGGCGTAGCGCCGTACTGCTGCGTCGGTCCAACCGGTGTCGTAGCCCTTGAAGCGGCCCGACAGGTGCACCAGGCGGGCAACTTCGGCGGTGATGTCGTCGCTGTAGCCCATCTGCGGCATGCGGCGGCGGGTGAGCTTGGCACCCACGGCCTCGTGGTTGCGGAACGTCACCCCACCCGGGCCGATGTCGCGGGTGAGCGGCTTGCCGATGTCGTGGAACAGCGCCCCCAGGCGCACCCGCAGCCTTGGCGGGCTCTGGGCCACGACGGCGATGGTGTGGGCCAGCACGTCCTTGTGGCGATGGATGGGGTCTTGTTCGAGCGCCAGTGCGGGCAGTTCGGGCAGGTGCTCGTGGGCCCAGCCGCTGTCGACCAGTTCCCACAGGCCCTCGCGTGGATCGTCTTCGACCAGGACGCTGTTCAGCTCGTCGCACGGCAGCACGGCACCCTCGTCGAACCCCAGCTCGTCGATGTCGTCGCGGTCGGGCGCGCGCGGTGCGTCGTCGGGCGCGCGCTGCGGCGTGGTCATGCCTCCATGATGCAGTGCGGCGGGCCGCCGTCCAACCCGGTTTTGCGGGGGTTCGGCCAGCACGGCGAGCGCGCCCGCCGAACATTCGACGATCACGCCATCGCCCGGTCTATGTTCGACAAACCGGCCGCTTCAACACAGAGCGAGGAGCAGCGTGGCAGCGTCATTTGTGCATTTGCACACCCACACCGAGTACTCGCTGCTTGACGGGGCGGCACGCGTCAACGAAGTGGTGGCTGCTGCGGCCGCCGACGGCCAGCCCGCGCTGGGCATCACCGACCACGGCAACATGTACGGGGTCCTCGACTTCTACCGGGCCTGCAAGGCGCACGACATCAAGCCGGTCATCGGCACCGAAGCCTACATGGCGCTCGAGAGTCGCCACGAGCGCCCCAACCGCAACCGGGCCAAGAACGCCAAGGTCGACGACACCGGCGACGACGGCGAGGGCGGCGGGAAGCTCTACTACCACCTGACGCTGCTCGCCCACAGCGACGCCGGCTATCGCAACCTGCTCAAGCTGGCCAGCCGGGCATTCCTCGAGGGCTACTACTACAAACCCCGGATGGACTGGGAGATGTTCGCCGACCACGCCGAGGGCCTCGTGGCCACCACCGGGTGCCTCGGCAGCGTGGTGCAGCAGGCCCTGCTCGCCGGCGACTACGACGAGGCCCGGCGCCGGGCCGGCCGCCTGCAGGACATCTTCGGGCGCGACTCGCTGTACGTCGAGCTGCAAGACCACGGCATCGGCGCCCAGCACGACTGCAACCCCCAGCTTCTGCAGATCGCCCACGACCTCAGCGCACCGCTGCTCGCCACCAACGACCTGCACTACACCCACCAGCACGACGCCGTCGCCCACGACGCCCTGCTGTGCGTGCAGACCGGCTCGCTGCGCAGCGACCCCGACCGGTTCAAGTTCCACGGCGACCAGCACTATCTCAAGTCGGCCGCGGAAATGCGGGCGCTGTTCGGCGAGCACCCTGAGGCCTGCGACAACACGCTGGCCATCGCCGAGCGGGCCGACGTGAGCATCGAGTTCGGCCGCACGCTGCTGCCGCACTTCGAGGTGCCCGCCCCCCACGCCGACGCCGACGCCTACCTCGCCCACCTGGCGTTCGAGGGGGCCAAGCAGCGCTGGGGCGCCAACGTGGCCCAAGACACTGCGGCGCGCATCGCCTACGAGCTGCGGGTCATCTCCGACATGGGCTTCAGCAGCTACTTCCTCATCACGTGGGACCTCATCCGCCATGCCCGTGAGACCGGCATCCGGGTGGGGCCGGGGCGCGGCTCGGCGGCGGGGTGCGCCGTTGCCTACTGCTTGGGCATCACCGATCTCGACCCGATCCACTACGGGCTGCTGTTCGAGCGGTTCTTGAACCCCGCCCGCATCTCGATGCCCGACATCGACATCGACTTCGACGACCGCTACCGCGACGAGATGATCCGCTACGCCGCCGACAAGTACGGCCACGACCATGTGGCGCAGATCATCACGTTCTCCACCATCAAGGCCCGGGCGGCCGTGCGCGATGCGGCCAGGGTGCTGGGCAAGCCGTACTCGCTGGGCGACCGGGTGTCCAAGGCGATGCCGCCGCTCATCATGGGGCGCGACACGCCGCTGGCCGCCTGCCTTGAGCGGGTCGACGAGCACGCCGACGGGTACGCGGCAGCCGCCGAGCTGCGAGACATGTATGCCAGCGACGACGACGTGCGCGAGGTGGTGGACGTGGCCCGCGGGCTCGAGGGGCTGATCCGTCAAGACTCGGTGCATGCCGCGGCCGTGGTCATCAGCCCCGAGCCGCTGACCGACTACCTGCCCATTCAGCGCAAGCCCGAGTCTGGCAAAGACCCCGACGAGGCGCCCATCGTCACGCAGTTCGACATGGGCGGCGTGGAAGACCTCGGCCTGCTGAAGATGGACTTCCTGGGGCTGCGCACGCTGTCGATCATCGACGAGTGCGCGCGGCTCATCGCCCGCAGCACAGGCTCGACGCTCGACATCGACAAAGTACCGCTCGACGACGACGCCACCTTCCGCCTGCTGCAAGCGGGCGACACGATGGGCGTGTTCCAGCTGGAGTCCACGCCGGTGCGCTCGCTGCTGCGATCGATGCGGCCGACACGCTTCGAGGACATCTGCGCGTTGGTGGCGCTGTACCGGCCCGGGCCCATGGCCGCCGACATGCACAACAGCTACGCGCACCGCAAGAACGGCCGCCAGCCCGCGACGCCGCCGCATCCCGACCTCGCTGAGCTGCTCGACGAGACCTACGGGTTGATGATCTACCAGGAATCGATGATGCGAGTAGCCCAGGAGATTGCCGGCTACTCCATGGCCGAAGCCGACGACCTGCGCAAGGCATGCGGCAAGAAGAACCGTGCCCAGATTGCCGAGCACCGCACCAAATTCATCGACGGCAGTGTGGCCGCGGGCTACACGGCGGAACTCGGCGAGCAGCTGTTCGACATCATCGAGCCGTTCGCCGACTACGCGTTCAACAAGAGCCATGCGTTCGCCTACGGGCTGATCGCGTACCAGACGGCCTACTTGAAGGCCAATCACCTCACCGAGTTCCTGGCGGCGGTGCTGACCGGTTCCAAGCGCAATATCGACAAGGCGGGTGTGTACCTGGCCGACTGCCGCCAGCACGACATCGAGGTGCTGGTGCCCGACATCAACCGCTCTGAGCTCGACTTTGCGGCCGATGGCCAGACGATTCCGTTCGGCCTGTCGGCGGTGCGCAATGTGGGCATGAAGGTGGCCGAGCCGATTCTCGCCGAGCGCTCTGCCAACGGGCCGTTCGCCGACTTCGACGACTTCTGCATGCGGATGCCTCGTGAAGTGCTGAACCGACGGTTCGTGGAATCGCTGATCAAGGCGGGTGCGTTCGAGTGCTGCGGGCACTCTCGCAAGGGCCTGCTCGATGTGTTCGACCGGATCATCGAGTCGGCGTTGCGGCGGCGGGAGGAGGCTGCGGCGGGCGTGCAGTCGCTGTTCGGGGGGCCGAACGGCAGTAGTGGCGGCGGTGCTGGCGGCGGCAGCAACGGCGACGTCGACGGTGGCGGCGGCAACGGCGACGTGACATTCGACGAGCGCATTGAGGTGCCCGACGTCACGGCCGACGAGCGCACCACGCTGACGTGGGAGAAGGAACTGCTCGGGCTGTACGTGTCAGACCATCCGCTGCGGGGCGGCGAGGCGCAGTTGCAGCGGAAGGTCGATTGCCCGGTCGGCGGACTGGGCGAGTTGCCGCCGAACCCCGAGGGCGGCCAGCAGTGGGTGACGATCGGCGGTGTCGTGCAGAACCTGCAGCGTCGCTATACCCGCAGCGGCGAGCCCATGGCCCGGTTCTTGCTCGAAGACATGGAGGGTTCGGTGGAGGTCACGCTGTTCCCCAAGGGCCTCGCGGCTGCGGGTGATGCGCTGGCTGAGGATGCCGTGGTGCTGGTGCGGGGCCGGCCGGATCGGCGCGGCGACGGCGAGACGGCGTTCCTGGCGTCGGAGTTGGAGGAGTTTCGGTTGCGCAAGGGGCCGGTGCCGCTGTCGCTCGACGTGGAGCGGGTGGAGATCGACGAACACTGGCTGGCCTCATTCGAGCAGATGCTGTCTGAGTGTCCTGGCGATGCGCCGGTGCATCTGCGGGTGGGCGATTCTGTGGTGAAGCTGCCCGAGTCGCGCTGGGTCGATGCGCGGACGCTGGCAGGTCCGATGCGCGAGCTGCTCGGCGCCGACGCCGTGCGCACCTAGCCCTACTACGAGGTGCGCCCGCTGCTGAGGCGGCAGAGCCCTCAGCCATGACGGGGCCAGACCACTAGCCTTGCCCGCTGGCTGCGCATGCGGCCGGCCCCCTCCCACTGCGGCACCGGCCGCTTGGCAGTGTCTTCAGGAGAACTCATGAGCGACGGCGATACCCGCAAGGTCGACCAGAAGTCGCTCGAGGACCCTCACAAGATGATGGTCCCGTTCGCGAAGTTCAAGAGCTTCGAGTTCGCCGACAAGCTGTGGGTGCTGGGCGGGCTGCTGTTCTTGATCATCTTGATCAACATCGTGTTCTCTGGCGGGGGCGCCAGGTAGCCGCTGCGCCAAGTTGCCAAGAAATTCACTGGCACTCGCAGGGCGATAGAGAGGAAACTGTCCCGATGAGTGGCAGCGAGCGGGCAGACCCGAACTCGGCAGTCACAGTGGTGCTGCCTGACGGGCAGACCCGGGAGCTGACGGGCGGCGCTACCGGTGCCGACCTGGCTGCGTCGCTGGGGCGGCGTGCAGCCAAGGATGCGCTCGTTGCCGTGGCCGATGGCGAGCAGCTCGACTTGGACCGGCCGCTGCCCGACGGGGCTTCGGTGTCGCTGGTCTTCCCCTCATCCGACGAAGGGCTCGAGGTGCTGCGCCACTCGACCGCCCACGTGCTGGCCCAGGCGGTGTTGCGGCTGTATCCCGGCGCCACCTTCTCGATCGGGCCGCCGATCACCGACGGCTTCTATTACGACTTCGACCTGGGCGCCGACGCCGACGGGCGGCCGCGCACGTTCTCCGACGACGATCTGGCGGCGATCGAGGCCGAGATGCGCTCGATCGTGGCTGCCCGTCAGCCGTTCATCCGGGCCGAGGTAGACCGGGCCGCCGCCGATGAGCTGTTCGCTTCGCACCCCTACAAGATCGAGATTCTCGACGGCGAGGCCGACGACCCTGCCTCTGGCCCCACCGGCGGGGTGATCACCACCTACCGCAATACCGACGAATTCGTCGACCTGTGCCGTGGCCCCCACGTTCCCCACACCGGGCGGCTGGGCCACTTCAAGCTGATGCGGGTGGCGGGCGCCTACTGGCGCGGCGACGAGCACCGCCAGATGCTGCAACGCATCTACGGCACCGCGTGGGGCACCAAGGCCGAGTTGGCGGCGCACCTGGAGCGGCTGGAGGAGGCCGCCAAGCGAGACCACCGGCGGCTCGTGACCGAGCTCGACTTGCTCAGCTTCCCCGCTGAGCTGGGCGGCGGGCTGGCCGTGTGGCATCCCAAGGGCTCGGTGGTCCGCAAGATCATGGAGGACTACAGCCGGGACCGCCACGAGGCCGGCGGCTATCAGTTCGTGTATACGCCGCACCTGGCCAACGCCCGGCTGTTCGAGACCTCCGGGCACCTCGACTTCTACGCCGAGGGCATGTACCCGCCGATGGAGATGGACAACGGCGTCTACTACCCCAAGCCCATGAACTGCCCGATGCACTGCTTGATCTTCAGCCAGCGCCAGCGTTCGTACCGCGAGCTGCCGCTGCGCATGTTCGAGCTCGGCACCGTGTACCGCTACGAGCGCTCGGGAACATTGCATGGGCTGATGCGGGTCCGTGGGTTCACCCAAGACGACAGCCACCTGTTCCTGACGCCCGAACAACTGGGTGACGAGATCGAAGGACTGCTGGACTTCGTGCTGTCGGTGCTGAGCGCGTTCGGCTTCGAGGACTTCACCTTCAAGCTGTCGACTCAGGATCCCGAGAAGTTCGTTGGCACTCCCGAGGGCTGGGAGCGGGCGACTGCGGCGCTGCGGGAGGCTTTGGACCGGCGTGGCCACGAATATGACGTTGCTGCTGGTGAGGCGGCGTTCTACGGTCCGAAGATCGACATCGACGTGCAGGACGTCATCGGGCGGTCATGGCAGCTGTCGACGATCCAGCTCGATTTCAACCTGCCCGAGCGATTCGACCTGCGCTACACCGGTGCCGACGGCGAGCTGCACCGGCCGATCATGGTGCACCGGGCGCTGTTCGGCGCGATCGAGCGGTTCTTCGGGGTGATGGTGGAGCACTACGCAGGTGCATTCCCGCCATGGCTGGCGCCCACCCAAGCGGTGGTGCTGGGAGTTCGGGCCGACCACGACGCATTCGCTTCAGAGGTGGTGGCGCAGCTGGCTGAGGCGGGATTCCGGGCCGAGATGGTGCCGGCGGACGATCCACTGGGGGCGCGGATCCGGCGAGCGAAGCTGGAAAAGGTGCCCTACGTGCTGGTGGTGGGCGACGACGATGTCGCGGCGGGCACGGTGGGCGTGAACCCGCGTGGCCAAGCGGTTCGTCGTGACGTGCCGCTGGCTGAGTTTGTCGCACAGCTGTCCGGCGAGGTGCAGAGCAAGGCTGTCGACGTCAGTGCTGCGGCCGCCGCGGCCGGCGGCTGAGACGCGGGCGGGCACAGGTGCAGGCGCTGGTTTTTGAACGCAAGGAGCTGCGCTTCGCCGCGGCCATGGCCGCAGGGAAGCTGAAGCCCGGCTCAGGTGCTGGCGTGGGCCCGCTGCGGCTGACCGAGATGGCGCCGCCCGAACTTCCCGGCGACGGCTGGCAATACGTGCGCACGGCGCTGTCTGGCATCTGCGGGTCGGACTTGGCGACGGTGGACGGCAAGGTGTCGCGCTATTTCGAACCACTGGTCTCGTTCCCGTTCGTGCCTGGGCACGAGGTAGTCGGCCACACTGACGACGGCACCCGGGTGGTGCTCGAGCCGGTGCTCGGCCACGAGGCCCACGGCTTTGCACCGCCGTGGCCAGACGCCGCCCCGGCCGACGGCGACGACTACGGCCACCTGATCGGCGGCGAGATCGAAGCCGGTTTGCAGACCGGATCGTGCGCGTCGACCGGCGGCGGCTGGTCGGAGCAATTCGCCGCCCACCGCAGCCAGCTCCATTCGCTGGGCTCACTGGGCCCCGGAGACCTGTCCGACGAAGCCGCCGTGATGATCGAGCCGACCGCTGCGGGCGTGCATGCTGCACTGCGCTCGGGCGTGACCGAGGGCGGCACAGCGGCCGTCATCGGCGCCGGCACGATGGGCCTCGTTGCGGTGGCTGCGCTGCGCCAGCTCACCGGCGTGGCGGCAATCGTGGTGGGCGCCCGCTACAGCCACCAGCGTCGCCTGGCCCGTGAGCTGGGCGCCGACCTAGCCGTGACGCCCGACGAGCTCGGCCGAGCAGTGCGCCGCGCCGCGGGCACCCGGGTGATCGGCGAGACGCTGGGGTCGGGCACCCACGTGACCATCGATGCTGTGGCCTCGTCGGAGTCGCTCACTGACGCCATTGCCCTCACCCGACCCCGCGGCCGGGTGGTGGTGCTGGGCATGCCCGCCAACGTCGAGCTGAACCTGTCTGCGCTGTGGCACCGCGAAACCGAGCTGGTGGGCGCCTACTGCTACGGCACCGAGCCGTCGTTGGACGGCGGCCACACGTTCGAATCGGCCGTCAGGCTGGTGCGCGACTGCGACCTGGGCCGGCTGGTCTCCGAGCTGTACCCGCTCGAGGATTACCGCAACGCCCTCGAACACGCCGCCAACGCCGGCGCCCGAGGCTCCACCAAGATCGCCTTCGACCTCCGCGAGAGCTAGGAACAGCAGTACATCGCTCGCGCCGCCGGATCCAGTACTCCCAAAATTGATCATCCTGCCCATGATCCGCGTGCATAGGCTCAGCGCCGATGACGGTGAGGCGGGCACGCGCATGATTGAGTTCGTCGTCGTCGGCACCCCGCGTTCTTTTCGTGCGAACTCCAGCCCCCTGTGGAAGGCGAAGGTGAAGGAGGCAGTTCCAGAGCAGGACCAACTCCTCGATGGCCCGCTGCGGCTGCGAATCGATTTCTTCTTCGGTGAGTCGACAGACCTCGACACCGACAACATCATCAAGCCGATCCAAGATGCACTCGAGGATCTCGTCTACGACGACGACAAGACCATCGTCGATGTCTGCGCTCGAAAGATCGACCGAGTGCAATCGTTGCCGGTCATCGACGCACCAGTGACTCTGGAGAAGGCGCTCAACTCAACTATGGGCGACTTCGTCTACATCCGGGTCGCCGAGGCCCGTCCTGAGGTGACATTCTCATGAGCATGAGAGCTGCTGCACACATGGCACTCATGAATGCCCGCGCGAGCTATGTGGCTAACGGCTACGAAGTCAGCTTGAATGAGCGCTTGCCGGCGCCGTTCGAGTCATTCGTGGCCGATGCGGTCGCCCGACGAGACGATGAGTTCGTCGTCGTCGAAGTCAAGCCAAGCCCCATGAGCGACGACGCCGTTCAGCGACTCGAGAGGCTCAAGAAGACGTTCGCCGAAGATTGCGGGTGGCAATTCGATGTCGTTACCTACGAGCGCGAGGGAGCGCCACCGACACCGGACCTCGAACTCGTGAGCCGTCGAGCACGCGAGGCGATACAGCTCACCGAAGTGTCGCCCGACGCCGCCTGTCTTGTGCTGTGGTCGGCAATCGAGGGCGCCCTGCTTTGGGTAGCCCACCAACGGGAGGTCGCTCCGGCGCGTCCGCTGCCACCGCGCGGCCTCATTCAGCAACTCACGATCGATGGCGTGCTCAGCGACAACCAAGCCGCGGAACTCAAGGATTTTGCAAGTCGAAGGGACGCAATCGCGCACGGAATGTGCGCTGTCGCGCCATCCCCGGAGCAGTTTGATTGGCTCGGCCGCTTCGCGCTAGCCGTCGCCGATGGTCGGCACGCCGACTTGCACGACATGGTGGTTTGGTTCGAGGCTCACTACGTCTCGCCTGTCGAAGCTGGTGTGCCCTACGTCAGCGACCTCGGCAAGCATCTGTGGCTGGAGGACAATGGTCCCTTCGATGCAGAAGAGGTATTGCGCGACCAGTTCGAAGACGCCCTCGATGCCGATATTGAAGAGGCTGTCGGGATTATCGAACGCGACGGCTACGAATGGGCTCGACGAGGCGAACTGTGACTCCGTGTATGAGTCGCGAATGACATCGAAGGGTCAGACCACCTAGCTGCGGCGTTTTGAGTTCACTGCGTCGTTGACGTCTGTTTGCTCGCGGCTGGCAGGCTGTCGGGGTGACAGCGCTGCGTGAGACCACCGCCAGCCGGCTGACCTCGGAGTTCGTCGGCACCGGGTTCCTGCTGCTCAGCGTGGTCGGCTCGGGGATCATGGCCGAGCGGCTCAGCCCGAACGATGTCGGGTTGCAGCTGCTGGAGAATTCGATCGCGACAGCGGGTGCTCTGACGTGCCTCATCCTGTTGTTCGCATCGACTTCGGGGGCGCACTTCAACCCTGCGGTGACGCTGTGGGCACGGCTCGCCGGCGACCTGGACAACCGGATGGCCGGGCTGTACGTGGTGTGCCAGACCGCCGGCGGGATCCTGGGCGTCATCGCGGCCAATGTGATCTTCGAGCTCGATGCGGTGTCCTGGTCGACGAAGGATCGGATCAGCGGGGCTGCGTTCGGTTCGGAGATCATCGCCACGTTCGGGCTGGTGATCGTCATCATCGGCGTGGTGCGCTCGGGCAAGGCCCAGTTCGTGGCTTTCGCCGTGGCGGCCTACATCGGCGGCGCCTACTTCTTCACCTCGTCGACCAGCTTCGCCAACCCGGCGGTCACCGTGGCCCGCATGTTCTCCGACACCTTCGCCGGCATCGCCCCCGCCAGCGCCCCCTGGTTCATCGTGGCGCAGTTCATAGGTGCGCTAGGCGCCATAGCCGTAGCCAGCGTGACCCACCCGCAGCGCTAGTACAGCGTCTCGGCGAACTCGCGGGCCAGGTATGTCAGGATCAGATCGGCGCCGGCTCGCTTGATGGCGGTGAGGTGCTCGACCGCCGTAGCCGCCCCGTCGATCCAGCCGTTGGCTGCTGCGGCCTTGAGCATCGCGTATTCGCCGGACACGTGATACGCCGCCAGCGGCAGGTCGAATCGGGCCCTGGCGGCGGCGATCACATCGAGGTACGCCAGCGCCGGCTTCACCATGATGATGTCGGCACCCTCGGCGACGTCCAGCTCGATCTCGGCCATGGCTTCACGGGCGTTGGCAGGGTCCTGCTGGTAGCCCTTGCGGTTGCCGCCGCCGCTGATCGTCACGTCGACGGCTTCACGGAATGGGCCGTACTCGGCCGAGGCGTACTTGGCCGAGTAGGCCATGATCGGCAGGCTCTCGTGGCCGTTGGCATCGAGCGCTTGGCGGATTGCGCCGACCTGGCCGTCCATCATCCCCGAGGGGCCCACCATGTCGACGCCGGCCTCGGCCTGGGCCAGCGCCACCCGCTGGTACAGCTCGAGCGTGGCGTCGTTGTCGACATCGCCATCGTCGGTCACCACGCCGCAGTGGCCATGGTCGGTGTACTCGTCGAGGCACAGGTCGGCGATGATCGCCAGCTCCGAGCCGTGGTCATCCCGCAGGTTGCGCAGGGCCACCTGCACGACGCCGTCGGGGTTCCAAGCCTCGGAGCCGACGGGATCTTTGCGGGTGGGAAGCCCGAACAAGATGACGCCGCTGATGCCCAGGCCGGCCAGCTCGTTGACTTCCTTGCGCAGCGATTCCTGGGTGTGCTGCACGACGCCGGGCAGCGAGGTGATCGCCCGTGGCTCGGTGGCGTCTTCACGCACGAACAGCGGGGCGATGAGGTCGCTGGGCGTGACGGTGGTCTCGGCAACGAGCCGGCGCAGCGCCGGAGTGCGACGCAGGCGGCGCAGGCGGCGGGCCGGAAAAGTCACCCCGCCATGCTATTGCGCCGCCCAACCAGCAGAAGCGCCCGAGCTACTGCGTCACCCCACCAGCAGAAGCGCCGGACGGGGGCTGCAACTGCGAAGTGCCGATGCCCAACTGGGTCATGACCAGCGCCATGTCGGACTTGCCCAGCGCCATATCGGACTTGACCACCGCCATATCCGCCTTGAGCAGCGCCATGTCGGCCTTGATGAGCGCCATATCCGCAACCAATTGCATGAGCACCTGCTCCATCCGGTCCATGCGCTGTTCCACGCGGTCTATGCGCTGCCCGACACCATCTATGCGCGAATCGAGTCGATCTTCGAGCCGGTCAACACGCCGACCGAGCGAGCGGCAGCACATCAGGCTCGCCGTGAGGTTGAAGCTCATGACAGCAGCCACGGCGGCAAGGACAATGAATGACGTCGCGTCCATAGGACTTCCTTTCGGAACGGTAACAGGCGGAGATTCCCGCCCACTGACCGGCGAACTGCCAGCGATACAAGATCAGGTGCGGCGCACCGTAGTGACCCCCGCCACACCGCCGCCACTGAATTTCGAGCCCTGGGACCCACGCAGCCCGGCAGGCCGGTGGCGTGACACGCCCGCACGAGCGGCATAGGTTCGCTGGCGTGGAGATCGGGACCGAGGGCTGGTGTGCCGCAATGTCCGAGGTGCTGGCAGAGGTGGATCTGCCCGCGGTTCAGGCCACTGTGGAACAGCGGATCGGCGACGGCAACGGTGGGCCGGTTGTTGCTTACCGATTGGTGATCGACGGTGGTCGGGCGCACCTTGAGCCGGTGCCTCCCGAAGCCAGCGCGACCGACGGTGACGGCGGCGGCAGCGGCGGCAGCGACGGCAGCGGCAACGGCAGCGATGGCGACGGCGTTGTCGTGATGAGCCAGTCCCGGGAGACGGCAGAGGCCGTGCGGCGTGGCGACCTGGGTGCGCTGGCGGCGCTGCAGGCGGGGCTAATCAAGGTGAGCGGCGATGTGCGCGTGCTGATCGTTGCTTCTGAGGCGTTGGCGCTGGTGAACACGGCCCTGGGCGAGGCGCTCGCCGCTGAGGGCAACGGCGCTGGGGACATTGGCGGGACTGACGGCGCTGACGAGCGCGGCGGCACCGACGGGGACGGCAGCACCGACGGCGGAACTGACAACGCCAACGGAACTGACGGCGGCGGCAGAAGCGGCGGCACCGACGGCGGCGAGAACGGCTGACGCTTCGTGCCGGAGATCCCCGAGATCCGAGCGCATGCCGAACGATTGGAGGCCCTCGCGGCTGGCGAGGTGCTCAAGCGGGTCGAGCCGCTGTCGTTCACGGCATTCAAGACCGCCAGCCCGCCGCCCAGCGATGCCGTCGGCTGGCCGCTGCGCAGTGTCGGCCAGCGAGCCAAATACCTGCTGCTGCGCTTCGCTCCCCCGCCGCACGAGCCAACCACCGGCGAGAGCGGGCTGACCTTTGTGGTGCACCTCATGCAAGGCGGCCGGCTGCGGGTGCTCGAACCCGGTGCGAATCGGCCGCGCCGGCCCCGTGATGGGCTGGCCCGATTCGAATTCGACAGCGGGCTCGGGCTGATGCTCACCGAACCCGGCACGCAGAAGCGGGCCGGCGTGTGGGTGCTGGCCGGCGACCCGGCCGGCGCCAAGCCGCTCTCCGGAACGAGTTTCGAGGCCATCGACGCAACCTCGGCAGCATCCGTCAATCCACTCATCGGGCTCGGGCCCGAGGCCACCGATGTCGACCCAGCCTCCATGGCTGAGCTGATGGCTGCTCACTCAGCACGCTTGCACAATTTCCTGCGGGACCAGCGGGTGATCTCGGGCCTCGGGCGTCGCATGGCGAACGAGATCTGCCACCGGGCGAAGCTGTCGCCGTTCGCATCGACCGCCAAGCTCGACGCCGAAGCGGTCGGCCGGGTGGTGGCCGCCATCGGCACCGTGGTCGACGAGTCGCTGACAGCCGAGCGCCAACTCGCCCAGATGAGCCGATCAGCCGACCGACCCTCAGCGGTGCACGCACGCACCGGGGAGCCGTGCCCGGCCTGCGGTGACGTGGTGCGGGCGGTCGAGTACCGCGACTACACGGTCAACTACTGCGCCGGCTGCCAGACCGGCGGCCGGGTGCTCGCCGACAACACCACCAGCAAATTCCTGCGCTAGCGGGGTTCGCGGCCCCGGTGCGGCTCACGGGCGGCGGATACCCTGCTGCGGGATATCTGCCAGACAACGCCCGCAGCCACGCCGGGCCCTAGGAGCACAACATGAGCGATGCCGGAATCAAGCTGGGCCTGTCGGCCGATGAGGTGCTGCAGTCGACACGGGCGGTGCGCAAGCGGCTCGACTTCGACCGGCCGGTGCCCGAATCGGTGCTGCGGGAGTGCGTCGAGATTGCGGTGCAGGCGCCGACGGGCTCCAACATGCAGGGCTGGCACTTCGTGTTCGTCACCGAGCGCGACAAGATCGAGGCCATCTCGGCGCTGTACAAGAAGGGCTTCGACGCCTACCGCAACAGCCCCGTGTACGCCGGCCGGGTGGGATCGGGCATGGGCGCCCAGCGCGAGGCGCAGCAGGCTCGGGTGACCTCCTCGGCCGAGTTCCTGTCGGAGAACATGCATCGCAGCCCGGTGCTGTTCCTGCCGTGCATCACCGGCCGCACCGACGACGCCCGGATGATGGTGGGCCAGGCCGGCTCGATCGTTCCCGCAGCGTGGAGCTTCATGCTGGCCGCCCGCGAGCGCGGCCTCGGCACCTGCTGGACCACGCTGCACCTCGGCTATGAGCGCGAGGCGGCCGAGATCCTGGGCATCCCCTACGACACCGTGCGGCAGTATGCGCTGAGCCCGGTGGCCTACACCCAGGGCACCGACTTCAAGCTCGCCACCCGCACCGATCTCGACTCGGTGATGAGCTGGAATTCCTGGAGCCGCTGAGATGGCCGCTGAGTCGGCGAACGAGCTGTTCGACCTGTCGGGCCGGGTGGCGGTGGTCACCGGCGGCTCCCGGGGCATGGGCCGCGAGATGGTGCTGGCGTTCGCCCGAGCCGGCGCCGATGTGGTGATCGCCTCGCGCAAGCTCGACAACTGCGAGGCGGTCGCCGACGAGGTGCGCTCGACCACCGGCCAGCGGGCGCTGGCCGTGGAATGCCACGTCGGCTATTGGGACCAGAACGACGCCCTGTGCGAACGGGTCTACGACGAGTTCGGCCACTGCGAGGTGCTGGTGAACAACGCCGGCCTGTCGCCGCTGTACCCGTCGCTGTACGAGGTGTCCGAGTCGCTGTTCGACAAGGTGATCGAAGTGAACTTGAAGGGGCCGTTCCGGGCCTCGGCGGTGTTCGGCAAGCGCATGTTCGAAGCGGGCGGCGGCTCGATCATCAACGTGAGCTCGGTGGCGGCCGTGGCGCCGTCGCCGAACGAGACGGCGTACGGGGCGGCCAAGGCGGGCATCCACGCCATCACCCAGTCGTTCGCCCGCGAGTACGCGCCCCGGGTGCGGGTGAACTGCATCATGCCCGGCCCGTTCCTCACCGACATCTCGAAGGCCTGGGACATGGAGGCCTTCAACGAGCGGGCTGCCAACGAGATCGCGCTGCAGCGCGGCGGCGAGGCCGACGAAGTGGTGGGCGCAGCGCTGTACTTCGCCTCAGAAGCGTCGAGCTACACAACAGGCTCGGTGCTCAAGATCGATGGCGGAACCGCCTGGCAGACCGGCTGATCGCAGCACCTGCCGAGCCAGCGGCTGGACAGATCCGCCGCCGCGCAGTCCGCTACCAACAGACGAGTTGCGGCTTCAGGCCGCCGATTCGAGGATCGCTGCGCAGCGCCCGACGCGGGCGGTGATGAGCTCGGCGAGGCGCTCGGCGAAGCCCGCCGCACCGCAGTCGGCAATGCTCGGATCAGCCGCTGCCTCAGCAACGGCAGCCGGGACACGGCCGGCCAGGTCAGCAACTCGTGCGACGACGTCATGTGCGTCGAGACCGAGATCGCTCGCAGTCTTCTGCCATGCATCGGGACGGTCGGCCCGAGTGAGCCGGTAGCCGTCACCGATCTTCATGGCCAAGCTCACCTTGCGGCCCTTCGAATCGTCGTACGGCAGGAACGATGCGACATCGAACAGCGGCGCCAGTCGCGCCCACGAACCGTGCAGGAGCAGCGCATAGTTCTTGGCGTGGGCATCGGTGCCAGCAATCAGCCAGTTGAACGCGAGCGCATCGACGAAGCGCCACAAGTCATCGGCGGCCAGCCGGCCCGGCACAACCGAACGCAGCAGGCCGGCGATGCGCCCGGGCTCAGGCCCTCCGTCTGATTGGTACTTGTGATCGGGGTGAACCGACAGGGCTTGGCAGAAATCTTCCTGGTGAAGGCGATGCACCTGCGTACCACGCCAGACCCGATCGAACCGCTCGACCACCACCGCAGATTCGTCCTCGAAGGTCATCAACGATGTCCGCACAGCCCGGAGCCCCGCATGGGACGCCGTGATCAGACAGAAATGCTCGTTGACGTGGCTCCAGCGATACTCGGCGATGGCGGGCTTGACGATGTGCGTGCTCGGCAACGAGCCCATCGCCCGATACCACTGCCCGTCACTGCGGTGCAGCGCTGTCTTCGCCTGGGCCCCGCCCAAGCTGAACTGCCCGCGGAAATCACCGCCGAGCCACAGTGCGCGATTCGCACGCAGTTCGCGCAGCAGTACACAAATGTCGGCCTCGCTCATTGGCTGGGCCTCGTCGACCCGTCGCGATAACTCGCCGACCTCCGAAGGCGTGCACAGCTGCACGGCGCCGGGGCAGTCGCGTCCGATGGGCGTGCCCAGCAGCGAGAACGGACTGGCGCTCGACACCGAGAACTCGCGGCCCCAGCGGCGCAGCACCTCGCGGTCATCGGGGAGCAAGCCCCACAGCCACGGCGCCACCACGTTGTCGTCGTGCTCGGCCGACGAGAGTGGCATCGACACCGAGATTGGCGTGGCAGCAGGATCGACACGGTAGCTGTCGTCGTAACGAAGCATCAGCCGGCCAGAGGCCGCGCGATGCAGCTCGGCAGCAACCTGGCCGCCCAGCAGCACCGCAAGCACGCTGTCAGCCACGGTGAACGTCTGACGGCTCAGTCCAGTCGTCGAGATACTGGTTGAGATCGAAGCTGGAGCTGTCGGTGCCCGTGCCGACTCCGGCATCGGCCCGAACGAGGCCGAAGCCCAGGCCCAGTGCGATCATCACGCGCAGCACGCCGTCCAAAGACACCGTCGGCTTGCCATTCTCAAGGCTCGACAGCCATGGGCGGCCGACACCGGCCATCTCGGCCAGCGTTGCCTGCGACCAGCCACGCTCCTTGCGCGCCGCTGCGACGGCCGTGCCGAGATCACGACTGGTCAGCAGCGGTCGCACGCCATGGCCTGGTGAAGGATCATTGCTCTGTCGGGGCACCACGGTTTCCATGCAGGAACACTCCGGATATGTCTTCGTTCACTGATATACTAGTGATGTATTCGTACACGAACAATAGAAACATGTCTTAGTTCATTGACATCCCCAGCTTGCCCTCGCACCCGTGCACCGCGATGCCTTCGACGAACGGGCCGGCTGCAGCCGTTGCGGCTACGTTGAGCGCGGCCGCAGGCCGAGCGCTGTGCGCGAGGAACATCGGAGGAATTCTGTGGGGACGACGAAGCGACTGACGGCGTTGAGCCGGTCGATCGAGGGCCGGGTGGCGCTGATCACTGGTGCTGGCATGGGCCAGGGCCGGGCGACGGCGCACCTGTTCGCTGACGAGGGGGCGCACGTTGCCGTGACCGACCTGGGCCAGGCCGAGGTGGATGCCGTGGTGGCCGAGATCAACGACGCTGGCGGCTCGGCCGCGGGCTGGACGATGGACGTGGCCAACCGCGACCGGGTCACCCAGGTCACCAACGAGGTGGCCGAGCGGTTCGGCGGCATCGACCACGTCATCAACAACGCGGGCATCTCGCGGTTCTCGCCGATCGATGCCCCCGAGTACGAGGACAACTGGGCGATTTCGCTCGAGGTGCTGCTGACGGCGCACACCTACACCGTCCGGGCGGCGCTGCCGTACCTGCGTCAGTCCGACGCGGCTCGCATCGTCAACATCGCCTCCACGGAGGGCTGGGGTGCCACCAAGTTCGGCTCGCCGTACACCGCCGCCAAGCACGGCGTGATCGGGCTCACCAAGTCGCTGGCGGTCGAGCTGGGCCGCGAGGCCATCACGGTGAACTGCATCTGCCCCGGGCCGATCAACACCGCCATGACGGCAGAGATCTCCGAAGAGCACAAGACCATCTTCGCCAAGCGCCGCACCGCGCTGGGCCGCTACGCCGAGCCCGAAGAAGTAGCCCACGGCACCCTCAACTTCTGCCTGCCCGCCAGCCAATACATAACCGGCGCCGTCCTGCCAGTAGACGGCGGCCTCCTCATCAAGAACGCTTAGGACTCGAGCCAGTAGGCACAGATGCCAGAGCTGGGGAGGCGGCAGGAGACTCTGCGACGTTGCGACCTGCCGGATCGCGGGAGCAGAGGCTCATGTCGCCTCCCCAGCGGGCGCACCTACCCGCGCGGCTCCTTAGGACAACGGCTTGTTGATGAAGGCTTCTGGCTGCCAGGAGAGCTTGTCGTCGGTGGTGCCGGGGGAGTTCACCGTCAATGTTGCGGTGAAGCCACCGGCGCCGTAGCCGTCGGACGTGCCGGCTCGCAGCGGGTCGAACGGGGTGCCTGCTTCGCGCACCGGGGGCGGCCCCTCGTCGCTGACGGGTGGCACGGGCGGCCCGTAGACCAGCGAGGCCCACGTGCCCGCGGTCAACACGGTGGCGCCTCGAAGCTGCCACACACCCGCATTCAACACTGCCTCGCCCTGAGCCGACCCGATGAGGGTGCCGCGCTCAGTACGAATGTGCCACGTCGCCGTGAACGTGTCGGGCGCCGACTGACCCGGCGGCCCTGACGCCCCCGGCGGCGCCGCGCCCCGGTACAGGTGCAGCACGATGCGCGTGTCCACGATCGACTCGCCCCGTGCGCCGAGCATCGCCCGGTCGGTCACGGCGCCGGTCTGGAACAGCCAGCGAGTGTGCCCGCCCTCGGGCGGGTCGAGCTCGCTGGGGGTGCCGACGGTGGACGGCTCGTTGGCATCGATCGCCCCGGTCAGCGAGAAGCGACGGCCGGTGTCGGCGATCAGCATCAGCGAGTCGGTCGCCGCGCCGCTGGGTCCCACGCCGCGGGCCAGCAGGGGCGCCCCCAGCGACTCAGCGAGCCCGATGCATGCCGGTACTCCCCGGCCGGCGGAACGGCTGTCGGGCTGGTACCAGCCCTGCTTGGGGACCTCGACGACGGCGCTGGTGCCAGACGCCTCAGCCACGATCCAGCGAGCACCGGCGTAGGTGCCACGCGGCATGCACACCTGCACCCCGGCTGCGTCGCTGCGGAAGATCGGCGCCATCGACATGGTCGTCGCGAACGCACCGACGCCGAAGTCGACGCCTGGGGTTGCCTGCACGCCGTAGGGCGAGAACGGGTCGGGCGTCTGGGCGCCCACGAGCACGGGCTGGGTCTGTTGCGATGTCTGGTTGCCCGACAGCGCGGCGGACACCTCGCTGAGCAGGCTGGGGGTGATCACGCCCGCCCCGCCGAACGCCACGGCGAACCCCGGCGCCGGGCACACGCCGCCGGCCAGCGCCTTCGCGTAGGCGACCGGCTCGGACTGGCTCTCGCAAGCCTCTGGCGCAGCGAACGCATCGAGCAGGAACGCCGCCACCGAGTCGGGCAAGCGGTCGGCGCCCGCCGGCACCAGCAGCATCGGCACGGCAGAGCGGGTCGGTCGCGCGTCTCGCTGTGGCCCGTCAGGCTGCGACGCGCCCGACTGCGACGTACCGGTCCGCGACGCGCCAGCCTGCACAGCCTCAGGCAGCGGCACCACCGCCGGCTGCGACACCTCCACGGGCGGCAGCATGCGGGCCGGAGCGTTCTGCGACGACGCCGTCGCCGCCCCGCACCACGGCCCGGCGCTCAGAGCATCTGCCCAGCCCCGCTGCTGGCGGCCGCTATCCGACGACGCCACCAAGCACAGCATCGACGAGGCGAAGTCGTCACCCGAACCCGACGGCCACCACCCGCCAAAATGCTCGGCCATCGCAACGCTGGTGCCATACCGGTCGGCACCCGCCACCCGGATCGTGTTCGCCCGGGCCAGCCGAGCCGCCGACCGCACCGCCGGCTGCGACAGACGCTCCAGCCCGCCCAGCACCACAATGTTCTCGACATCAAGCAGGCTTAGCGCCGTCGCCGTCTCGGTGGGCAGCTCGTCGGTGCCGTTGTGCAGCAGCACCGGCACCTGCCAGAAACTCGTCCACCAGCCCGCCGCGATCGCATCGATGCCGTCGACCCCATCGGTCAGCACCACCGTGCGGCCCAGCAGCCGGCATTCCTCGGGATTCTCCCGCCACTCCACTACCGAATTGGCCCAGAAAGCCACCGTGGCGGTGCCGTCGGCAGCCGACGGATCGGCACACCCGGTCGCACCCGCAGGAACCGGCGCCGTGCCCAGCGCCGTCGCCACCGCGGCAGCAGTGCCGAACCGGTTCGCGCCCCCCACACGGAACACCTCGGTGTAGCCGATCGACACCAGCTCAGATTCGATCTCTGGGGCGACCGCCGCCGTCCCGCCGACGATGATCGCCTGCCGAGCTGTGTTGCAACCGCCCGAACGCAGGTCTTGGGCCGCAAGCCGCACCGGCACCGCAAGCGCTGTGGCACCCTCCCGAGCAGACGGGGTCAGCAGGATGGGCGCTGCAAACGTGTCGACCCGGGCGAAACCGCCGGGCGGGTCGAACAGCGGATCGGCCGCCGAGGACCGCCGCAAGTAGGGCTCGCTGGATCGGCCAGTCGAATCCGACAGCGACGCGGCAGCCAACGCATCAGCCGGCGAATCGCCCGCCACGATGATGACCGCCTTCGGACACACGCCGAGCCCCCACCAGCCATCGGCCTGGCTCAGACTGCGGACGCCGCCCGACGAGGGATCAGGCGTCTCGAACGGGAACCCGCCCTGGCCACGAAGCATCAGCGATGCCGCCAGCGACGTCTGGTAACGGTCGGCACCCGAGATGCGCAGCGCATTCGGCCAGCCCTCGATCTGCGGCGCCGCCAAGAACGAACTCGGCCACTGCGTCGGCACCACCGGACCGGCAGCCACCGCGGTCGGTTCAGCTGCGCCGGCTGCCGTGCCCGCTAGCACACCGGCGAACAGCAGCAGCGCCGCGGTCGCGCCGCGGAACCTGCTGCGCCGAGACAGCACCGCGGACACACCACGGAGCCTGCTGCGCCGAGTCTGCGCCGGGAGGCCCCGACGCCGGTAAATCACGGACTGAGCGTAAGGGCGAGCGACTGCAAAGTGCCGTCATCGGCAAACATCAGCGTGCCAGACATAGAGCCTCGCTCGGCCAGCGGCAACGCGTCGCTCTGGGTCGCCGTAAACAGGCCTTCGAGGGGCAGCGAACCGTCGACCATGGCGCCGCGGGCCGCCAAGCGCATCTCGACAGACTGGTCGAGCACCAACAAAGCGCTGAATCGCTGCTGCGCCTCGGGATCCGACGGATCAGCCGCAGACAGCGAAGCACTGCTGGGCGCCACCACGCTCACCGACTCGGTCGCCGTAGTGACCACCTCAGTCGTCTCATCGCCGTCCACCGTCGTGGTGGTGGTGGTGACCGTCATGGTCAGCGCACCCGACACGTCAAAGCGGTCGGCGCCCGCAGCGGTGAAGATGAGCTGCCCACCGTCAATCGACCCAGACGTCGTCATCGTCACGACCGGCTCAGAAGCGACGACCGCGGCCGCCGGCTCCTCAGAGGTCGTGTCCTCGGCAGCAACCACAGCCGGCGCCGCAGCAGCAACCGCAGCCGGCGCCTCGTCAACCGTCTCGGTGCTCGGGGCCGCAGGCACCGCCTCGGATTGCTCGCTCACCGCCTCGACTACGGGAGCCTCGGAGATCGCCGTGGCAGTAGCGGCGACTTCGACGGCAACCGCGGCAGGCGCTTGGGGCACCACAACAGGCGCGTCAGGCGCAGGCACCTCGACGGCCAACGGCGTCAGCACCTCCATGACCGAATCGGGCAGCACCCGATCAACCGCCCGATGCACCGGCGAGTCGACCGTCGGCGTGATGACTGCGGTCGCCAGCCCAAGACTGACAGCCGCCTTGGCCACGATCGGCACACCAGTAGCGGCCGAATTGGCCGCAGCCGCAGCAGCACGAGAAGCCAGCGGACCCGTCTCGGCCAGCAGCGGCATCGCCGAATGCACGGCAGCCTTGCCGCCCCCCGGCGTAGAACCAGACAGCGCGGACGCCGCACGCTCGCCACGCCGCAGCAGCCCGATCAGCGCAACCGGCGCCACCGCAGCCAGCTTCAGCGCCGCACGCACCGCATTGCGGGCTCGGGAGACTCGCGCCCGCGCATTGTCCTCAGACACCCCAGAGGCCTGCGCAACCTCCTCATAGGAGAGCTCGTCGACGAAGCGCAGCATCAGCGCCTCGCGGTACTGCTCAGACAGGCCGTCAACGGCCTCGAGCAGCTCGGTGTCGTCGATGTCGAGACCCAGATCGGCCTCGGTGTCAGGCGGCGGGTTCAGGGCGCGGTCGTTCGACGCCCAGCGCTCGGCCTTCTCGGTCGCACGACGCTGGCGGTTGCCCTCGTCGCTGCACACATTGGACAAGATCCGGTGCAGCCACGGGCCCACCCGGTAGTTGCCGTTGAACCGTGGCATGGCCCGAAGGGCGCGCACCAGCGCTTCCTGCACGGCATCTTCGGCCGCCTCAGGGCATCCCAAACGGCGGCGCGCGTGACCGAGCAGTTGCGGCCGGTATTCACGCACCAGTTCAGCGAACGCTTCGTCGTCGCCGGACTGGTAGGCGAGAACCAGATCTCGATCTTCAAGTCGCAGTGCCATGGCTTCACAGGGAGGCGCGGGGCCTCCGATACGAACGATGCTACCGCACCCCTGTCAGACCCTTACCGTCACATTTTCGACCCGTCAGCAGTTGGTCGACGTCAGTCCATGCAGCGGATTCTGCCCTCGCTCGAGCCTCTGGCGCCGATGCCCGACGCCTAGTGCGCCACCGCGGGGTTGCCGGCGAAGTCGTGAGCGGCCCCGGCGCCCACGATCAACGTGGAGCTGCTGCTCGGCAGCGCAGCGAGCGTCGACGACGCCAGGCGGGCAACGAGAGTCCCGTCTGATTCCTGCCACGAGTGATCGCAGGCCGCGCTGCCGGCCACGGTCCATTCGCTGCCACCGGGCGCGGCAGTGAACGCGACGCCAGCGGCGGAGGCGCCGTGCCCGTCGAGGGAGAAGTCGGCGAAGCCATCGCTGTCGACATCGAGCCGGATCTTGGACAGGTCGATCTCGTCGCCGGTCGGTCCAAGGCCGCAACCGCGCACCGGCTCGTCCCAGCGCACGACGATGTCGACGGCGAATGTGCCGTCGGAATCGGCGACAGGCTCCGAGGCGACGATGCCGCTCACTCGAGGCGGCGTGGTATCGGTTCGCACCGTGTGCGTGGCTGTCAAGTTTGCGTTGCCGGCCCAGTCACGCAGCTTCCCGCCGGCGACGGTGATCTTGTCGGCGGCATGCAACCACGGAGGCTCGGTGAATGGCAGCTCGGTCGAGACGTAGCTGTCATGTTCGGGGAAGCTGAAAGTGACGCTGAAGCCTGTGTCGCCCCGCTTCGTCGTTGCGGTCTGGGTCTTGCGAGCACGGCCACGGGTCAGGGTGACGTTCACACGGCCAGCAGTAACCGGCTCGTTCGAACGCACCCACACGGTGTGGCCGCCCGGCGGCGCGAACACCGTGATCCGGGGTCGGTCGGTGTCGGCCTGCACGATCAGCTCGGCCGCGCCGACGGTGCGGCTTCCGGCGGCGGCACGGATGGCGCCCTCATTCACGCTGAGCCGATCGCGCACGGCGACCGGCATGACGCACCCGGTCGGCACCTCCGCGCTGCTGTACGCGCTGGCGCCCTGAAGCAGCACGATCGCCTGGGTGGTCGCGCTGGCGCCCCCGCCGTCGATTTCAACCAGATGAGCAGGCAACGGTTTCTGGCCGAACGTGTAGCTGCCGACGTCCTCGACGTCAACAGTGCGGACCGGCGCGCTGAACGTCACCGTCCAATGGCACGCACCTTCGACGGCGTTGATGAGTGCCGCGATGGGCGATCCGCTGACGACTTCGGCATTGGTGGCGGCCAGCTTCGCCCACCGCTCGATTGGCGGCCCGACCGCGGCGTTGCCGCCGAAGATGGTCAGCCGCAGCACCCCGGTTGCGTCGCCCGCGATGGAGTCTGCGCCCAACGCTGTCTCCGTCGTCGTCGGAAGCGCTGAAGGTTCGGTGAGCAGCAGCGGATCGCAACGCTCGCCGAGCAGCGGAGCGCTGGCGACAGCGTCAGCAGCTGCGAACCCAGTCGCGAGACCTACGCCGTCGCCGTCGAAACACCGGACCGGTGATCCGTCGCCGAGCAGCTCGCCGGCGATGCGGGCCGCGGTGGCGTAGCGGTCGACACCGTGCCACCGCTCGGCGCTGAGGCCTCGCTCTCGGATCTGACGCGCCGCAGCCTCGCTGATCGCTGCGGTGCCGCCCAGGATGATGACGTGGTCGGCATGGCCGGCGAGATAGTCGATGACGGGGGCCTCGATCTCCCCGTCGTGAGCGAGCAGCAACGGGAGGCGACCCCGGTACGCAAGCGGACCAACAGCCAAACCATCGGCCGGCGAGACGTCGGTCGCCAGCAGCGCGGTGCGCCCGCGCCCGGCGGCCACGCCGGCAGAGTCGAGATGGCGAGCCGCCGCCAACGCCACCTCAGCGCAGTCGGCGCCGCCGAGGCGAAGCGGTGCTCGGCCGGTCAACCGCTGCAGCCGGTCGGCGACCGCCGTGGATACCGCTGCCGTGCCGCCCAAGATGACTGCGTGGCCGATGCCGTGATCGTCGATGAACCTCTCCGCGGCCGCCGGCAGCTTGCCAGCAGGCGTGAGCAGGATCGGAGCCCGCCGTTCAGCCGCGACTGCTGCCGCCGGAAGCGCACAGGCCGCATGGGCGTCGTCACCAGACACAACGATGGCCGTACTGATCCCGGTGTCCAACTCGTCCGCGTAGCGTTCGGCGATCTCGACTGCGGTCGCGTAGCGGGTCGGGCCCGCGAGCCGCTCGATGTCGACATCGTCGGCTGCCGCCAGCGCGACGCCCGGCGCGAATGGCAGCGACGCCGCCACCAGCCCGGCACACAGCAGCGCTGCGGTCAGGGCTCGACGGGGCCGAAGCGCGGCCGGCGTCATTCCAGGCCCCATGTCAGTTCGCCACCACGTCAGGGTCGTACCGGATGGTCAGCCAGCCCTGCGTCACGCTCAGGCGGTCTGTGTAGTCGCTCGCAGCGTTGCCGTTGATGAACACCGAATCGCCCCGTCCGGGAAAGCGCGTCGCACTCCTCGAATTGAGCTTGAAGTAGACGAGATTGTCCGGTGCGGCGAAGCCCAGCGTGCAATCGTTGCTCGACGCGTAGATGTTCGGTGCGATGTCGGCGAGCAGCGGCAGCGCTGAACACTTCATGACCCCGGCAACGATGGGTTCACGAGGAGTTGCACCACCGAGCAGCGACTTGACCGGATCGCTGAAGCGCACCCGCACACCGATTGCGGTGCCAGCCCCGCCGAATTGCACACCGGCGGTGATCGTGCCGCCGATGGATTCGCCGTCTGCGATCGCGCCGTCGACGGTCACCGTGAAGTTGGCGGCGAAGGTGACATCGGCCCACAGCGCTTCGGCCAGATCTGCGAACGTCGGCTCGCCTCGCAAGATGTCATAGCGGATCAATCGCGTTGTGGGATTCAGCGAGACACCGATCTCGGGATCGATGTCCTCGTTGCTGTCCCCGCCTTGATTCTCCTCGTCGTCGCCCGGAGGCAAACCGACGCCGTAGACCCGCCACTGATTGCCGCCGCTGCCCGACGCGAAGCCGTCCCTGCGCGCAGTGATCGTCAGCGAGCCGATCCGCGCGTTGCCTGGCTCGACATCGAGCTGGGTGTTTGCATTGAGGGTCACGCTGGCTGGGCTCTCGGTGTCGACGTCGCCGATGGTGACCGAATCAATCCGCAATTCGACGCTGTGCTCTGCCACCACACTGTGCTGCGCGCGGTTCCGCAATCCCGCCTCGTCCACGAATACGCCCCGCGGCACGGCGATGGCATCACCTGGTTCGAGCATGCCGTCGGCAAGGCTGAACAGATATCGCTGGTGGGACGAGCGCGTGCCAGCGGCCCTGCCGGCCAGACCGGAGGTCGCGGTCGAGGTCGCGGCGACGCTCTTGATCGCGCCATCGGCGCCGGTCACGGTGATGCGCTTCGCCAGTGCGGCGGCACCGGGGAGCAGGGGGCTGAACGGATTCTCCTCGATGACCAGCACAGCAAACTGCATCTGTCCTGCCGGCGCAATGATCTCCACCTGGGGGGCGTCGCGGTCCACGGACTCGTCGGGATCGGGGATGGTGTAGGAGAAGCGGGCCAACGGGCGGGGGCTGTTGTCGGAACCGATGCGCTGGCCGCCAGTCACAGTGATGACGTCCCCGGCCTCGAGGACCCTGTGGCCTGGGTCGAGCGTCACGGTCACGCTGTCGCCGAGGACGCGCACGTCTCCGCACCACTCGTCGGGATCAGCCGACACACCATCACACAGGCCCGACGATGATGCGCGTACGGGATCGGCATTGACGCTGAACATCCTCACGTCGGAGTCGAGCGCACGGGCGGCCTTCGTCGCGTCGATGTCGTCCTCGAAGGCGACAGTGAACTGCTCAGCCTCCTCAGTACGCGGGTCGAGCACGACGCTGATGCGGCCGCCGATCGGCACCAGCGTGGCGCGCCGCTCGAAGATCTGGTTGACGACATCGGTGGGCACGACCGCTGTGCCGCCGAACACCGTCACCGAGGGGTCGTGGTCGGCGTCGCCAGTCGCCCGCGTATACGAGCGCAGGAACGACGACACCGAGCGAGGCAACGTGTCCGAACCGGTGAGCAGCAACGGCGCGCACAGCTCGCCCAGCAGCGGCCCGCTCGCGATCGCATCTGGGGACAACCCGCCGTACGCCAAGCCCAACTCGGCGCCGTCGAAGCAGGGCCACAGCGGGTCACGACGGTCCATTTGGGCCTCTGCCAGCTTGACGGCGGTGCCATAGCGGTCGATCCCGGCTATCCGGGAGATCTTGAAGTCGAAGCCTGACAGCGCCTGCTGTACGGCCGTGCCCACCGCTGCGGTTCCGCCCACGATGATGAGACGCTCGATGTCGCTCGCCACGAGGTAGTCGAGCACGGCGGGGTGCAGCCGGTCTTGGTCTGTGAGCAGGATCGGATAGTCACCCTGGTAGGCCATCGGGCCGGCCGCCAGGGCATCGGCGAAGGCGTTGCTGGTGACAAGCAGCGCGGTACGGACGCTGCGGGCAGCGTTTCCGGCGGGGTTGTTGAACGACGCCGCGACGGCAACCGAGTGCAGGTGGATGTCGTCGCTGCCCAGACGCTCGACGACCTGCACGCCCAGGTCGGCGAGCTTGCTCTCGACAGCGGCCGAGATCACCTGTGTGCCCCCGAGCAGGATCACCCTGCGGATCGCGCGCCGCTGGAGGAACTGCGCCACCGGCACCGGCACGTCGTCAGGGCGGGTGAACACCAGCGGTGCGCGGTGCAGCCTCGACAGCATCGGCACCGGTGTCACCCAGCCGGCGTGCTCGTCGAGGCCCGAGCCCATGATCACCGTGTCCACGTCGGGCGTGTCGGCCAGCTCGTCGACGACGTCGATGTAGGCCTCGGCTATCTGCACCGACGTCGAGTACCGGGTCGGACCTGACAGGCGGGTGAACTCGGCATCGTCGACCACTGCGTGCGCCGCATCGTGCGGCAGCGCCAGCAGACCGGACGCCAACAGCGCAGCCAGCAGAGTCGGCAGCCACACCGATCGTCGCCACGTCATCAGGTGCCTCCGCCGCAACTCTGCCCGGCCGCGTCAGAGACGAGCTGCGCTTCCCCGTAGCCGAACTGGCCGGGGATCGCCGCGTCCGAGCGCAGATTGAATCTCCGCTGAGGGAGGTTCGTCACGCCGGGGCCGGGAGTTTCGTCGTTGTCGTCGGTGTCGGCGTAGTTCATAGCCACGCCGGCAGGGACGCGTACCGGGGCACCCGCACGCGGCACGAGTGCGTCATCGGTGGCGATGTACTCGAGGTACACGGCCGCGCCGCGACGCTGGCAGCGAACCTCGACATCAGAATCCCTAGATTGACCGCCGTCGAGGAACAGGTCTGCCAACAACGGTGACGAAGCGAAGCGGGTCGCACCGGTGACGGTGCTCACGTTGTCGGTGAAGGTCACTTGCACACCCACAGTGCTGATGCCGCCTGAAAATGTCGCACCGGAGGCCTCGTCGATGCTCAGAACGTCGGCAGCCCGCGATGAGGACACCACCCGGGCGCTGAAGTGGCGGCGGAACGTCGTGTCGGCATTCAGCCCCGCTGCCAGGTTGGCCAGCGTGATCTTGCCCTCGACGAACGTGTAGCTGATGATCCGGTGGACCGGGTCGACACCCACGTCGATCACGCTGTCAGCCGGCTCGGTCCGGCTCGGGTCCACGTAGGGATAGACGACCCAGCCGTTGCCCGCTGCACCCGCTGCAACGCCGGTGGCGCGAGCATCGATCCTTACTCGTCTGCTGCCTTCGCAATCGGCCGTGCTGTCAGGGCCGCAGGTGTTGTTGCGAATCAACAGCGAGGCCTGCCCGGTGTGCCGTGGCGTGCCCACCGCGGCACGGGCCACCGTGAAGTCGCCGTTGGAGCCGTTGTCGGCATGGGCGGCGACGGTGTAGCGGGTCAACCGATTGGGATTGCGGCGCTGATCGCTCAGCGCCCCCTTACGCACCGTGATGACGTCGCCGACATCGAGCGCCGGGCTCACCGTCGCTGTGTACCGCAGGTTCGCGCCCAGCGTGGCGGGGTCCTCGTAGCACTCCTCGCCGATTTTGCCACCCAAAGGCGTCGTTCTCTCGGGCTTGCTCGGGCAGCTGCCGTGCGTCCCGCCGCTGGGGACGAAGGTGACGGTCTTCGGCACGCCGTCACCGTCGACGACCGTGACCTCGTGAATCTCCTGGCCGCGGTAGACCACGTCGTTGCGCAGCCGGTCACCCTCACGCAGCGCTCGCTCGGTCACCAGAACCACAAACGTGGGCTGGCCGGCGATCGCAACAATCTGGACGTGCGGTCCGGTTGTGTCGGTCACCGCCGGAGGGCGGGGCACCCGGTAGAACACCGACTGCAGCGCCGGCAGCGTGTCGTTGACCGCGATCTCGGTGCGACCCTCGTCGGTATCGGTTTCGCCAACCACGGTGATGGTGTTGCCCGCCGCCAGCGGTTCGACCAACTCGACAGTCACCCTGCGTCCCGACAGGGTGATCTTGGTGTACCACCGCTCGCCCGCAGCGGGCTGTTGGTCGGCTGGATCGTCTGGGACCAGCACAAGGGCCGCGTTTTGCACCCTGTACCGCTCGGGCTTGATCGCCTCGTCCTCCTTCACGTCCTCGTTGAAGGTCACCGTGAAGATCTTCGACCCCGCCGACGCTGAGACCGCCGCAGTGAACGGCTCGCCTCGCTGGGCATTGTGCCGCACCGTCGTCACGGTCGGCTCCGCAATCGCCGCAGTCCCACCGAACACCACAACATCCAGCCGTCCGTCCGATCCGCCCAGCAAGTCACCACCGGTCAACAGGTTGTCCACAGCCGCCGGCACCGCTCGAGGCCGCACCAGCAGCAGCGCCGCGCAGCGCTCCCCCAGCAGCGGCCCGCTGCTGACCGCGTCAGGTGCCTGCTCGCCTGTCGCCAACCCGATCGTCGACCCGTCAAAGCATGGATCCGGCCGTCCCGAGCCCAGCAGCCGGCGCGCCAGCACGGCCGCCGTCCCGTAACGGTCATCGCCGGACAGCCGGGTGACCACGATGCCCTTGGCCCGCAGCGCGGTGACCACCGCGGGACTCACGGCCGCAGTGCCGCCCAGGACCACCACATGCTCGACATCGCTGCGATCCAAGTAGTCCGAGACACGGCGGTCCAACGACGCCGCGGGCGTCAGCAGCAGCGGGTGCTCCCCGTGATACGACAACGGACCCGCCACCAACGCATCAGCGATCGTGTCGCCGTTCGCCAGCAATGCCGTGCGGCCACGTGACCCCCACTCGCCTGCCGAACCCGGAATCGGGCCTACCTCGCGCGCCACCGCGACAGCAGTCACATAGGCGTCGGGACCCGAGATGCGCCGCACGCTGCCCACCCGATTCACCAGTTCGTCCACCACTGCAGCAGACACCACCTCGGTGCCGCCCAGCACCAGCGCCAGCTCGAACTCGTGCTCGTGCACGAAGCCTGCCGCCTCGCTGTGCAGCTCTTCCGACGGCGTCATCAGGATCGGGGCGTCGAACGCCGACGCCAGCCCGGCCGCAGGCAGCGCGTACCCCACGTGCCGATCCTCGCCCGACACCACGATCACCGCTCTCGTCGGCGCACGATCGAGGTTGTCCGCGATCTCTGCGAGGTACGCCTCCGCAATCGCCACCGACGTCGCGTAACGATCACCGCCGCTGAAGCGCTCGGACGCCTTCTCGGTAACCGCTCCATGCGTGGCGGGAGCGAGAACAAGCGACGCGACGGTCACGACGAGGGCCGCCGCTGCTGCCCGCGTGGTCCCCGTTGCACGTGATCGCATAGCCGCCGCGTGTGCCTAGCGGATCTGAGACTCGATCAAGAACGGCAAGCCGTCGTGTTGACGCATGTTTCGTCTACCCCAAGCGGCCAAGCCATGAATGCTACGCATGAATGTATCAAGCCAGCATGAGCGCCCTCGCTCTGCGGAATGCTGACCCTACGGAGGTTGCCGGCGCCGCGGAACACTTCGATGGTGCAGCCACGCACGGTCTCATATTGGTCCTCGGTGAGCTCCCTGAGGCCCTCGGGAGGGCAGATTGTCAGGGGCGCTGCAGGCCCACTCCGGTCTGGCGGGCGTTGGCGTTGCCGGCGAGGTCGGTGACCGCACCCGAGCGGACCAGCGCTGTCGAGCGCGTGCTGGGCAGGTTGTCGATGCTGGCGGACTGAATTCGTGCGACGAGCGTGCCGGGGCGCACCCCGGGCGTCGTGGTGTCGCACGTGGCCCGCTCGGCGATGATCGAGTCGCCGCCGTCACCCTCGATGAACACCACATCGCTGGCGCCGAAGGTGAAGCCGTCGAGGTCGAAGTCTGTCGTGCCGTTGCCGTCGGCATCGATCTCGATCAGCCGCACCCGCACCGGGTCGTCGGCATCGTCGCAGTCGCGCACGGCCTCGGTCCATTCCACGGTGAGATCCGCTGTGCTGGTGCCGCCCGTGAAGCGCACGCGCCCGCCCGTGTCAACGGGGAGGTCTGAGCCGGTACCTGTCACCAGGGCAACGAACAACTGGTTGAACGTCCGGCTGGCATTGAGGGCGTCGACCACGTCGTTGACGTCTGCGGTGTCGACGGCGGTGGCGAGCGCCATCACCTGGATGCGCCGGGTCGCCTCGGAGACCTGCACCGCAGTGATCTGGGTTGACGACCAGCTTGTCGGACGGCTGGAACGCACGTCGAGATCGATGGTCCAGTGGTTGCCGGCTGCGCCGTCGGCCGTCGTGGCGGCCTTCGCCTGAACTTCGAAGGCTGCCTGGGCGTTGTCTTGCGCGTCGGTGCCGTTCAGGATCACTGACGCCTGGGTGACCGGGCTCGGCTCGGTCACCGTGATCTGGCTGATGCGCGGCGCCGTGGTGTCACGGGCAACCACCCGCCGGATGGCCGCATTGGCATTGCCCGCCAGGTCCTCCACCTCATCGGCGGCAATCGACACGTTGTCGCCGATCTTGAGTCGGGTGCCGAACGCATCGGGCAGCTCGACCTCGAACCTCGTGACCCCGGCCCCAGGCGCAACGTCGACTGGCTCATCGGCAATGCCCGGGCGCTTGAACAGCACCCTCACCAGGTCGTCGCTGTCGGTGGTCGACTCCACCAGCGGCTCGCTGGCCTCGACCCACACCGTGTCGCTGCCCTCGGTGGCGTTCAGCGAGAGCGTGGGCGGCGTGTCGTCGTCGGCAATGAAGTACTCGACGCGGCCCACCCGCCGGTTGTCTGACGCAGCGCGGATCTCACCGGCCACGATGCCGATGCGATCGCGGGCCCGAAGCGGCGTCGAGCAGCCGGTCGGCACTGTCGCGCCCGCCACCGTCGTCGCATCTGCGAGCGTCACCACGGCCTTGGTGGTGCTCGTGCCGCTGCCGGCATCTGGCGTGCCCTCGAGGTCGGCCGCCCTGAAGGGCGAGTTGCCGTTGAGATAGCTGGAGATGACCTCGGCGTCGCCGGTGCGCACCGGCTCGGCGAAGGTGACCGTGAAGTGACAGCCGCCCTCGTAGGCCTCGAAGGTTGCCCCCAGGGCCACCAGCGACGCCGCATCGACGGCATCGTCGACCGCGTCTTCGGTGACCGCCGCCGAGCCGCCGAACACGGTGAAGTGCAGCTTGCCGCTGGCGTCGCCGGTCACGAAGTCGTCTGAGTCGAGGAAGTCTTCGACCACCGAGGGCAGCACGTCATGCTCGGTCAGCAGCAGCGGCGCGCACAGCTCGCCGAGCAGCGACCCGCTCACGATGGCATCGGGCGAGCGCCAGCCGTAGGCCAGACCCACGTCGCCGCTGTCGTCGAAGCACTCCTGGGGCGTGTCGAAGCCCAGCAGCGCCTCGGCAATGTCGACGGCGGTGCCGAAGCGGTCTGAGCCCCTCCATCGCTCCACGGCGATGCCCAGGCCCGTGACTTCGTTCTCGACCTCGGCGCTCACCGCCGCGTTGCCGCCCAGGATCACTGCGTGCTCGGTGCGGCTGTCGGTCAGGAACTTCGCCACGGCGTCGGGCAGCTCGGCGCTGCGGGTCAGCAGGATCGGATGCTCGCCCTGGTAGGCCAACGGCCCGGCGGCCAGCGCATCGGCAAAATGCTCGCCCGTGGCCAGCAGCGCGGTGCGGCCCTTGCCGCGGATCTCGCCGGGGCTGCCCGGCGACCATCCCACCCGCTCGGCGATCTCCACCGCCGTCGCATACTCGTCGTCGCCCTCGATGCGGGTCACCGCAATGCCGCTGATGGCGGTGATCGAGCTCTGGACCTCCGCAGACACCACGTCGGTTCCCCCGACGATCAGCGCGAACGAGATGTTGTAGCGGGTGAGAAACGTCGTGACCGAGCTGTGCAGCTCGTCGGGCGGCGTCAGCAGCAGCGGGGCGTCGTGCAGCCGCGACAGCGCAGGCGTCGGCAGCGCATAGGCGAAGTGCTCGTCTTCGCCGGAGGTGATGATGACTGTGTCGACCGTGGCGCGGGCCGAGTCCTCCTCGACGGTCTCGACGTAGGTCTCGGCGATCTCGACGGCGGTCTCATAGCGGGTGGCGCCGCTGAGGCGGGTGCTGTCGACGACTGCGGCGGCGCCTTGGGCCGGGTCGTTGCCCACCACCAGCACCGTGGCGGCGATGGCGAGCGCCGCTGCCACCCGTCCGAGCGTGCGTCGGGTGCCGCTGCCCCGGCGCGGGCGCGGGCCCAGGCGCGGGCGCGCAGCAGGGACGCACGCGGCCAAATGGCCGGGAGCACGACGAGCCGGATCAAGCTGCGGGGAGATATTCATCTGCGACTCCTACGAACTGTAAAGGCGAGCACGGCGGACACTACACATGCCACATCTATCAAATTCAATGATTTTTATTGCTTCTCAATGAGCACTGTGTGGGTATCGCCATCGTCGGCCGTGAGGGTGATGGTGTAGCCACGCAGCGACACCCCCTCGCCGGGCTCGAGGAGGGGAAATTCGTCAACCTGGCCGTTGCCGCTGTCGCCGGCCACCTTGACGGGCAGCTCGCCTGAGCCGATGAAGGTGTCGACGGTGTACACCAGCACGCCTTCGGTGATGAGCCGGGGGAAGGTGGTGGTGGCGCCGGTGTCGTCGGCCTCGAAGAAGCGCCCGGCGTCATAGCCGAGCTTGCGGCGGCTTTCTGCGACGAGGACCTGGTGGGCGTTGAGCGGCACGGCGACCATGGCGATGCCGTCGCCGGGCTGGGCCAACGGTGACAGCGTGACCGACATGCCGCCGGACAGGTCGTCTTCGCTCACGCAGTGGACCTGATCGTCGGCGAGCCAGCCGAGCTGCCAGCGGCTCCACGCCAGCATTTCCTCGATGCGCAGGTGGCGGCGGTGCGATGTCGTGACGACGCCGTCGGGATAGGTCCAGTCGTGAGCCAGGCGGGGGTCGTGCTGGCTGGCCAGGAAGTAGGCCCACACGTTCATGCGGCCCCACTCGGTTGCGACCCATGTCTGGCCGTCGGGTGCGTCAGGTCGGGCGTGCGCGCTGTCGTAGGGGTAGAGGTCTGGCAGGCCCAGGTTGTGGGTGAGCTCGTGGGCGGCCACCGACCCCCATTGGTAGGGGATGCGTTCCTCGCCGAGATGGCCGCTGTTGATGAGCGCTGAGGGCCAGGTGCCCTGCCCGGTGGTGATGGAGGGGTGGGCGAACCCGCCGCCGCCGAAGTGGTTGCCGGCGAGCACCACCATGACGGTGTCGATGTCGGCGAAGTCGAAGCTGGGGGCGGCGAGGTCGATGGCGTGGCTGACGGCTGCGGAGTTGACGGCCTGGTTGTTGAGCTGGTTGGTGGTGACGAATTCTTCGTAGCCGCGTTCGGAGCGGAGCCAGGCGTGGTGGGGCACGAACTCGACGTCGAGGCGGCCGTAGCTGACGGATTCCATGTAGTGCTCGGTGTAGGGGAGGCCGAGTTCGGCTTCTTGGAGGGTGGTGTGGGTTGCTTCGGCGTTGGCGAAGTCCATGAAGAGCACGGCGACCCGGACGGTGCCGGTTGGCGGGGGGCCCAGTGGGGCAGGGGGAACCCGGTGGTGGTGCCGGATTTGCCGGCAGGGCGGCAATCGGTTGCCGTGGGGGCGGGGCTGCCGCTGGCGCCGGCGACGTAGACCCGGTGCCTGCCGTCTTGGTCGATGGTGTGGAAGACGATGCGCTGGCCGTCGGGCGACCAGCGGGGAGCGAAGGTGCCGGTGCCGCTGTCGGTGGCGTAGACCACTGCTTCGCCGGGGCCTGCGATGTCGGCTATGACGAGGCTGGCCTGGGTGCGGTCGCCGCGCACGAAGGCGATGCGTGTGCCGTCTGGCGACCACGACAGGCCGCCGTTCCAGTAGGCGCCTGTGTGGAGGCGCCTGGCGTTGTGGCCTTCGGTGTCTGCGAGAACGATGTAGCCGCTGGAGTAGTAGGCGATCTGGGAGCCGTCGGGTGACCAGGCGGGTGAGCGTTCGGCGGGGCCGCCGGGGTTGAGGGTTCGGGGCTTGTTGCCGAAGGAGGTCATGACGACGATGTGGTCGTCTCGGTCGATTCGCTGGCCGGCGTCGTCTCGGCCGCTGCCGGTCTGGCTTTCGTAGGCGATCCACTTGCCGTCTGGTGACCAGGTGGGCCAGCGGTCGCGGACGTCGCCTTCGGTGCGCTGGTTGTTGTGGGTGCCGTCGGTGTTGACGGTCCAGATGTGTGATGTCCAGTGGTTGCCGTCTTGGTAGCCGCGCACGTAGGCGATGCGGTCTCCCTGGGGGGACCAGGCGGCTGAGTTGAGGTAGGCGCCCCGGTTGGGGACGAGCATGGTGCGGTTGGTGCCGTCGTTGTTCACGAGCCAGAGGGAGCCGCCTTGGGTGTAGACGAGCCGGCTGCAGTCGGGAGACCAGGCGGGGTCTTCGGCGTTGGTCGAGGGGACGAGTTGGGTGGGCTCGTCGTCGATGGTGCCGCCACAGGTGCCTGCTGGCAGGACGCCAGGCAAGGTGCTGGCCCCGTCGTCGCTGTCGCCGTCGGAGTCCTCGTCTTCGGCGTCCTCGGAGTCCTCGCCGTCGGAGTCCTCGTCTTCGGCGTCCTCGGAGTCCTCGCCGTCGGAGTCCTCGTCGCTGTCGCCGTCGGCGTCATCGTCGTCAGCGTCCTCGTCGCTGTCGTCCTCGCCGTCGCCGTCGCCGTCTTTGTCGCCCTCTTTGCCGTCGCTGTCTTCGCCGGCGAGGTACGCGGTGATGGCGGCGCCCGACACCGCGGCGTCGCCGCCGAACACCCGCAGATCCACGGCGTCATGGGCCTCGCGGGCAGCGTCGAGATAGCCGGCCGTGTCGGGCGGGATCCGGCCGGGGTCCGCCAGCACCAGCGGTGCGCACAACCGGGCCAGCAGCGGCGCTGCACTGAACGAGTCGAACGGCACTCGCGCACGGGCCAGCCCGATGGTGCTGTTGTCGAAGCACGTCTGCGAGGCCGTGTCGCTGTAGCGGTCGGCCACGAGCTCGCCAGCCTTGACCGCAGTGTCGTAGCGAGTGCTGCCCGAGATGCGGCTGACCGAGACGCCGAGGTCGGTGACGGATTGCTCCACCGTCTCGCTGAGCGCCGCGGTGCCGCCCATTAGCACCACGTGCTCGATGCCTGCCGAGGACAGGTAGTCGGCCACATCGGCATGCAGCTCGCCGGGCGGCGTCAGCAGCACCGGGTGACGGCCGCGGGCAGCGAACGGCCCCGCCACGAGCGCATCGGCAAACACCTCGCCGCTGGCCAAGATCGCCGTGCGACCCAGGCCGGGCATCACGCCCGCCGTGCCAGAACCTGCCGAGCCTGAACCCGCCGAGCCCGAACTCGATGCATCCAAACCTGCCGTGCCCGGTCCTGCAGCGACCTGTCCGGCCGCAGCGACCCCGGTGCTGTAACGGTCGTCGCCGGCGACTCGGCTGGCGGAGATGCCAGCCTCGCCGAGCGCTTCGAGCACGGCAGCGCCGACACCGCGGCCGGGGCCGTGAGCACCGCCGCTGGCATCGGGGCCGACCACCACGGCGTCGGTCACGCCCACCCGTCCCAGGAACTCGGCGGCGTCGGCACGCAGCTCCCCGGGCGGTGTCATCAGCACCGGCGCCCCCAGCGACCCGGCCAGGGGCGCAGCGACCACAGCGTCGGTCCAGCGCTCGCCCGACACCAGCACTGCCCACTCCAGCGAGCCGCCGGCCTCGGCGGCGACCGCTTCGGCAATCAGCAGCGACGTCGCGTAGCGGTCGGCGCCGCCATACCGGGCAACCGAGACGTCAGAGCCGTCTGAACCGTCTGAACCGGCCGAGACGTCGGAACCGTCAGAACCGGTCGAATCGTCTTCTTCGGCGGCGCCGGCGGCGTCGGCCGGAACCACCAGCACGCTGCCGAATCCCACTGCGACCGACAGCACGAGGGCCGCCAAACGCCGCATGTCCGGCAACCTACTGCCGCGCTCAATTCCGCTTCCCGGGCCGATGCAGCCGCCGCATGAGTGCTCGTCAGCACAACGTGCAGCGGGCGCCGGCCAGCCACCTCAACGGGCGTCCACCGGCGGTGTGGTGGGCGTCCACCGGCGGTGTGGGGGGCGTCAGCCCGCCGCCGACGTACTGGCCGCCTCGGTGCCGATCGCCGGGATGCCCATGTCTTCGTAAGTGGCCATGGGGAAGTACGGAACGCCACGCTCTTCGAACGACTGGCGGGCGTCGTCGCCCCGGTCTGCCAGCGTGACCGCAGCCACCACCTGGGCGCCGGTGGCCTGCACGCTCTCGTAGGCCTTCAGGATCGAACCGCCGGTGGTGACGACGTCGTCGATCAGCAGCACCCGGTGGCCCTCGCCGATCCGGGTGCCCTCGACCAGACGGTTCGTGCCGCGGCCCTTCGCCTCCTTGCGGACGATGAACCAGTTCGCTCCGCTCACCACCGCGATGGCGGCGCACAGTGCGTCGGCCCCCAGCGTCAGCCCGCCGACGGCGTCGTAGTTGACGCCCGCCGCAGACACCCGCTCGTGAATCGCCTCGGCGGCGAGGCGCAGGTCGTCGCCAGCGCCCAGGGCGACCTTGCCGTCAATGAAGTAGCGCGAGTAGTTCCCCGATGCGAGCCGGACCGGTTCAGCAAGCTCGGTGAGGCCCTGAGTCCGCAAAATCTCGAGCAGTTTCTCTGACGCAGCAGCGCTCATGCGTTCGGTTCGACTCCTCGGAAGGCTCGCCGCAGACACTACGGCTCGCGGGGCTGCGGCCCGGGGCGGGGACGCCACCTCGAGCAGCTCGCCACGAACGCTACGGCTTGTACTGCTGCCCGCTGGGGAAACGCTGCCCGCTGGGTCAGCCAGATTGGGGCAGCCAGTCGGCGCAGCCAGGCCCCCGCAGCCCGCTTAGGCGCGGCAGCGCTGGAGCAGGCTTCGGTGCGCGGCTGCTGCACCGTCGATCGACGGGAAATCGATGGAGTACGACTTGCCGTCGGTGTTGGTGTACTCGAACGTCAGCTCCCCCGAGCCGTCCACCAAGGCGTCCACGAAGCTGGCCCCTTCGTCGCCGGACACGATCGAGCGATTCGACAGCGTCGGCCACCACAGTTCCCGGGTGAACGACTCCCCCTCACCGCCGATCCGGTACGCCACCGGCACCCGACCGAAGCGCTGGCTGTCGGAGCGGCTGGTCTGACCCGAGATGAACGGCCCCCGGAAGGTGTCGCGCTCAGAATCCCAGAAGTCGATCTGCACGTCGTCATCGCAGAACAGGACCACGACTGGCTCAAGATGATCGCCAGGGGACGGGATGTCGTGACGCGACGAAGTTGTCCGCAGCAGGATGTACGGCTCGGCGCTGCGGCTGGTGCTGCCTTGCTCCCAGCGCCCTTCGTCGTTGGTTGGCGTCGATGCTCGCTCGCCGAGCCGGCCCTCGATCAGCGCTGTCACGTCGGCCGCGGGAATCAGCAGGCCCAGGCTGCCGATCACGCCAAGGCCGCCCCGGGAGGCCACCCGCAGCAGCGTCGGCACGCCGACGAGCTCACGCTCGGCGTTGAACGCCGGGCCGCCGCTGTTGCCGGGCGCGATCGCCGTGTCGGTCTTCAGCCAGGTCTCGCCGTCGTGATCCACGGTGCCCGAGTAGCGACCGGTGGTGAGGGTCATCGTGTCGCCGCCCACGCCGGGGAAGCCCAGGGCAGTGATCGACTCACCAGCACGGAGCGGGCCCGACGCAATCTGTACCGGCGGCAGCCGGTCGGCAGAGTCGCTCAGAGAGAGCAGCGCGAGGTCTCGGCTGCTTGCGTACCGCTCGAGGTGGCCGATGAAGTAGCGCTGCGGTGCTTCGTCGAACGATCCGCCCACCCAGACGCGCACCAGGGTGCACGGCTGGCCGCCTTCGAACACGACGTGATAGTTGGTGACGATCTGGCGGCCGTTCCCCACGGAGAAGCCCGAGCCGGTCTTCAGCCGGTTGCCGCTGGAGTTGAAGCATTCGAGGTGGACAACCGAGGGTGCCACCTGCTCCCAATTCTGGGTTGCAGCGGCGGGGTCGGCGCCGGTGAGGCCTTCGGAGCTGAACGAAGCGCCCGTCGCCACGGCCGTGAGCGCATCTTCGCCGATCTCGGTCGGCGAGCCGATGGCGGTCACCGTGGCTGCGCTGCTGCCGATCGCCAGCAGCCAGTCCTGCCCGAACGCGGAGAGCGCCTCGGGTACTGCTTCGTCGGCGCTGGGCGCCAGCAGCAGCGGCTGGCAGGGGCCGCGCACCGCTCCGGCTACCAGGCCGCCGAAGGGCACGGTGCCGCTGGCCACGGCGACATCGACCACTGGGTGGCAGCTTGCTGCGGCGAATGACTCGCGGGCCAGCAGGGCGGCTGTCTCATAGCGGTCGGGCCCGGCGATGCGGCGGGTCGAGATGCCGAGGGCTTCGATCTCGGCCTCGACGTCGGCCGAAATGGCCGCTGTGCCGCCCAAGATGGTCACCGAGTTGATGCTGCGATCAGCGGCGGTGAGGAACCGGCGTGCCTCGGCGTGGAGCGACTTGGGGGTGGTGAGGATCAGCGGGGTGCTCTTGGTGACGCTGGGCGCCACAGCGACGGCGTCGGCGAAGTTGACGCCCGAGGCCACATAGACGGTGTCGAGCGTGTCGGGGGCGAAGATGCGTGCTGCTTTGCGGGCGGTGTCGTAGCGGTCGACGCCGGAGATGCGGTCCACCCGGAAGCCCAAGGTCCGCAGCGATTCGGCCACGTCTTCGGACACAGCGGCGGTGCCTCCCAGGATGATGACCTTGGCGCTGGGGTGGGAAGCGCACGGTGCCAGGTATTCCCGGGTCACTGCGGGCAGGAACGCTTGGGTGGTCAACAGCAGCGGTCGGTCGAGCGCAGTGCCGGCGAGTGCGTCGGGCCAGTTCTCGCCCGAGGCCAGAGCCACGCTGTGCGAGCCGATCTTGGTGTCGCAGCTGCCGCCGGCGACGTTGACGGCAAGCTCGTAGACGCTCGAGCCGCTCACCCGGTCGGTGGTGACCCCGGCGGTCTGTGCCGCGGCGGTCTGGGGGCCCGCAACAAGCACCGATCCGATGAGCACCGAGCACAGCATCCCGAGAGCTGCTCGACGCCGAGAATTCATGGGCACCCGGCGAGAGTACGTGCGAAATTGCGCGGTTTTGCCGCAGCTGGGGCGAATTTCGCTGTGAAATATGCGGGGGCCTTCATGAACTCAGTTCGGCATGCCAGCGCGGCTGCGGTCCACGGAGCGTAATTCGCACTCCTGAACAGCGATTTCGCCCGTGGGGTGGGCCTACGGTGAGACTCTCGGTGAGGTGACCGGGGCGGGGAGTCCGATGAGGCGATGGTCGAGCGCAGCGCTGGCACTGCTGGCGGTCGTGACAGCGGGTGCGCTGGCTGCGGGGTGTGCGAGTGCGCCCGACAAGCTGAGCTACATCGCGGTGCCACACCCTAATGACGAAATGCAGGCTTGGTCGTTGATCGAGAACACGCCCGACACCTACAAGGTCTTCATCGTCATGACCAGGGGCGAGCAGACGGCATTCTGCGCCACGCCGGGATACGAGGCAGGGACGGGCGAGGCCGAGCCGTCTCCCTGGCCCAACGGCAAGTGGACACCGTCGTGCGAGAACGCTCGCAAGAACTCGTTCTTTCGCTTCCTGACTGCGATGGCGACCCGCGACGACGGCCTTCCTCGAGCATTCGAGTTCGAAGGCGTCAAGGGGCCGTTTGATTCGCTCGGCTACCCGATCTGCCGTGACGACGGCCTCGGGGAATGTGTGGTCGACCTCACGGCCGAGGTTTGGACGTCGCCGCTGGCAGCGGTGGTGTGGTTCAACCTCGGAGACGGCGACTTGTCCCACGATGAGGTCGAGTGGGCAATCACGACGGTGCGGGACAATCGCACAGCGCTCGGCATCGACAGCACACTGCCTCCCCAGAGTCTGATCGGCGCCAGCTTCTGGAATGCGGGCTTTGACGACTGTTTCGTGTACGAGCACGACGATCACTGGGCGGTGCAGCTTGCGCTGTGGAGCAACGACTTCGGCGTCGGCTACCAGGCAGCGACGAGCTGCGAGGCCGATCCCGTCGTTTCTCGCCATGAGCAGGTGTCGTTGGAGGCCTTCGACGCTGCATTCGAGACCGCCGCGACGGTTCGGGTCGGCAGGCACACCGTGTTCTACGGCTGGTTGTACAGCGACGACCCCGGCTACTGGCCGGGCGACTACGACGGGCAGGACGAGCTGTTTCACCGCCATCAGTCGTTCTGGGTCCTCTACGGCGACTCGTGACTGCCGCGACCTGCCCGCAGCCGCCCGGCGATCCGGGCAAAGTACGGTGCGCTGAGTGATGGACGAGGCCGCACCGCGGCGGGGGCGCTTCGCATCTGTCGACACGTTCCGTGGTGCGGTGCTGGCGCTCATGCTGTTCACCCCGGCGACCGGTGCCGCTGGGTACCCCTGGCTACGGCATGCCGCATGGGACGGGCTGACGGCGTCGGATTGGCTGTTCCCCACGTTCTTGGTGACGAGCGGGCTGAGCCTCTCGTTCCTGCTGCGCGACGGGGCGACCAGGGCGACCTACGCCCGCTTGATCCGGCGGCTCGTGCTGCTGGTAGCAGCCGGACTCGTCTACAACGCCTACGGCGCCTCATGGTTCGACCTGTCTGAGCTGCGCTTCACCGGTGTGCTGCAGATGATCGGCATCGCCGGCGCCTGCGGGGCCGTGGTGGTGCTGGCCGGCCGTGCCATGTTGGGCGAGGACAAGATCTGGTGGATCGTCGGCACAGCCACCGTGTTGGCGCTGCTGTACGGGCTCGGCCTGGACCTCATCGCGTGTGAGCCAGCGGGCCGATGCAGCCCATACCTCAGCGTCGACACCGGCGTGCTGGGCGCCAGCCACGTGTACCGCGGCGGCGGGGCCGGGTGGGACCCCGAAGGCTTGGTGACCTCGATCGCGTCCGCGTCGCTGGTGCTGTACGGCTACGCGGCTGGGGTGCTGTTGCGGCGGCATGGACGCTCGAGCCCGGCGGCCACACTGGCCAACATCGGGGCGCTGGCTGGGTTGTGCTTCGTGGGCGGACTGGTCGCGTCGCAGTGGATGCCGTCCAACAAGCGCCTGCTGACGCCAGCCTTCGTGCTGCTCGCTGCAGGCACGGCGCTTGCGGTCTTCTGCGTGATGTACCTGCTGGCCGACAGCGCCAAGGCCCTTCGGGCAAATCACAGCGACCAAGCCGACCGGGCACACCACGGCGACCAAGCCGACCGGGCAGATCACGGCGATCAGGCTGAGCCACGTCGGGAGCCGCGTCTGCTGAGGCCATGGCGCTTGCCGTGGCGCCAGTGGACGTGGCCCTTCGTCGCCTTCGGGCGCAACGCCCTGATCGTCTTCGGGGCCGAACGCTTCCTGCTGCAGACCGCCCGCTACGTCCACATCGGCGACCGGTCGATCCAGGATCGGCTGCTCGAGGACATCCTGCCGTTCGGCGAACCGGGCGTACACCTGGCCTACACCGCCCTGCTGCTGCTGGCAGTGTTCGCCGTGGTAGGCCACCTGCACCGCCACCGCCTCTACCTGGCCCTCTAGCGGATTCATCCGGCGCCAGCCGCACTCACGGCGGGCGGCATCCGGCGCCAGCCGCACTCACGGCAGGCGGCATCCGGCGCCAGCCGCGCTCACGGCGGCCGACGTCCAGCGACAGCCGCACCCACGACAACCAGCGCCCACGACAGCCGCACTCACGGCAGGCGGCATCGGGCGACAGCTGCGCTCACGACGTCCGGCGGCAGCTGCACCCGCGACAACCAGCGCCCACGGCGGCCGCACTCACGGCGGGCTTCGGCCCGCGGCGATGCGGGGGCTGGCTGGGCGTTTCCGAGGGCTGAGGCCGTCTGAGCGTTTCTGGGTGCTCCAGTGACCATTGGCGGGGTCTTGGCAGAGGCGCTGGCCCGCCTTGTGGAGGCTGTTGTGGCAGTCAGTGCACAGCGCCGCGAGATTGTCGATGTCTGTCTTGCCGTTGTCGGCGTCCCACTCGTCGATGTGGTGGTACCGGCAGCGGTGCATCGGCTTGCCACACAGCACGCAGCCTCGATCGCGCACCGCAATCATGAGCTGTTGCGCGGCTGTGGCATGTCTGCGGCTGCGTCCGAGCCACAACGGCCTGCCTGGGCCGGCGAACAACGCACCGGTGATGCGGGTGTCGGGCGAGAGGTTGTCGAGGATCGAGGTGGGCACCGGGCCGGCGCCGAGGACCTCGCACCGGCCATCGGGCGCAGTGCCGTCGATGACGCCGATGTCCGCAACGATGACGAGCTGGTTTGGCGCCTGTGCCGGCGCCCACTGATTCACCGATCGGCACTCCCCGTCACTGATGCCCACGCCGTCACCGGGCACGGCGGGCACGCTGCACTCTCCGGGCACGGCGGGCATTTCGGGAGCCGATGCGGCCGGCGGGTTCAGGGGCGCCGGCGCAGCACCGCCCAGCACTGCCGCGGGCTCCCGCGGCACAGAAGGCACGCTGGACGGGCCGGGAGCCGATGCGATCGGAAGGCCTCCGAGTGCCGGCGCAGCGCCGCCCGGCACTGTTGCGGGCTGCTGCCAGACTGCGAGCGCGTTGCGGTTGGTGAGCATCTCGAACACGCTGTCGGCGAGGCGCTGACGATTGTCACGCACCGCACCGGGCTTGCCGTCTCGGCCACCATCTTGGCGCCACAGGGCGTCGTTGTAGTTCTCGACCGCCTGCCTCACCAGCGCAAAGTTCACCGGGTCGAAGCGGGCATTGAGCACGCCCATGCCCGTCTCGTCGTCGATGAACAGCGCCGCGCTGCGCTCCCGACGCTGCCGGCTGAGCTGGCTCTCGGCCGCGGCAGCATCGTGCTGGGCCAGGAAGTCTCGGGCCTGGCGCCGCAATACATCGGGAGACGCCTTGGCCGCAGTCTCGAGCAATTCGGGCGTCGCGTCGACGACATCGGGGCTGCTGCGACGGGCAGTGTCGGCGAGCACTTCGACGTGCTCGATCGTCAACGCACCGCACGCCAGGCCGCGGGCCACGTTGGGCATCTGGGAAATCTGCTCACTGACAGCCGCCTTGCGGGAGGCGCTGCGAGCGCTCATGCGAGCCTCATTGCGCAGCGCCGCACGGCCCGACCCAGCCCGGCAGGCCTCCATCGCTGAGGTCGCCGCCAACAGCAAGGCCTCCACAGAGGAGCGCAACCGCCCGCCCGCAGCGATCACCTGCGCGAGCACGTCACCATCGGCACCCGCCAGCGGCGCTTGTGACGCCATAGCCACCAGGTTCTGCGCCCCGTCCAGCCCGGCCAGCACCCCGTCAATCGACGCCGCAGCCCCACCAACTGCCCCAGCGCCTGCATCCGGCTCGGTACGAACGAGTGTCTGATCCACGCCACGCACGCTAAACAACCGGTGTTACACCAATAGGTCAGAAGACCCTTCAAGACCCCCCATCACCAAACCGCCAAACCGCCACCGGCACTCACCACCCGAACTCAGCACCGCCACGCACCACCCACCACCCGAACTCAGCACCGCCACGCACCACCCGCCACGCATCACCCGATCACCACCACCGGCGTTCCGATCGGTGCCCAGTCGAACAGGTGCCGGGCCTTCGCATCGTCCTGGCGGACGCAACCCGCCGACTGGGCCTGCCCCAGTTCGTCGACGGTCTGAATCGGCGCACCGGAATAGGTACGAGGGATCGAGTGGAACCCGATGGCGAGCCCGGTCGTGGGCTTCACGAATCGCACCATGTCGCGCATCGTCACCGGCGTCTTGGGCGACGACGTGTACTGCGACTTCGAGAACACCTTGTACGAACCCACGGCGGGGCTGGTGGCTCGCCCGCTCACCGGATAGGTGTCGAACAGCGCCCCGTCCGCGTCGATCAGCCACACCCGCTGCCCCCCACGGCTGTACACGACGTGGCGAACCCCCACGAGCCCCACATCGGGGGTCGAGGTGCCGACCGTCCACAACACACGGCCGTCGGGATGGCCGACGGTGACCGTGCCGTCATCCAGAACGCTCAGATAGGCCCCCGGTCGGTCGACAGTGCGCGAACTCCACACGGTCTCCGCTGCGCCCGCCAGGAGCACGAGATCGCCGTCATGCCTCATGACCAGCGCCCACGCCGACGCTCCGGACGTGCGGGCGTCCCACAACGCCACCGGCACGTCCCCGCCTGCCAAACCGGCATCGAATGACCAACCCGATTCCGCCAAGGCGGGAAGCTTGGCCCCAACGCCAGCTCCAACCCCAGCCGAACCAGCCCAACCAGCCCGACTGGCCATGTCATAGAGGACAAGGTTGCCGCCGGCCTCCAGCGTCAACCGGTAGCGACCGCTGGGCGAATGCAGCGACTGGCCGCTCGACAGCGACTCGCCCGGCATCAGCGAACTGCGAATGACCGACTGCTCGGCGTCGGGATCAGGGGCCCCGAGCGGCAAGGCGCCAAGCTGCGGCTCACCCACCCCGCCAGGCAGCGACGCTGCCGCCGACGCAGCCCCGGCGGTCACGCTCGCCACCAGCACGAAGACAGAAACCGCCCACCCCACCGCACGCCGCCGCCGGCCCGAAGTGCTGCGCAGACAGCGAATCAACGACGCAGGCCACCCCACCGCCGGAACCCGCCAACTGCCCACGGCGCTGCGCACCCGGCGAACCAACGAGGCGGTCCACCTCATGACCGCACATCAACCCCCACCTACAACGAGAGTAGAACGACAACCCCGCCAGCAGCAACACCCTCCCCCGCCAGCTACAGCGGCACAACCCCGCCAGCAGCAACACCTCCCCACCAGCGACGACGTACGAGCGCTGTGCGACCTCCCCAGCCAGCTACGACGTACGAGTGCTGTGGAAGTTCCCGTTTCCGGCCAGATCGGTGACCTGATCTGCCCGCACGACCACCTGATCACCCACCAACAGCCCAACACTGGTCCCGGTGTCGAACGAACCCGGCACCGACACCCGCACCACCGTCCCGCCAGGAATCACATCGGCAACCACCACCTCCGGACTCAGCCCCGAACGCCGGAACTCCACCTCCATCGTCGACCCGCCCTCAGCCCCCAGAATCGGCTCGTTCGTCGTGATCACCACCACCGTCGCCCGCCGCGGCGCCGAGATCGTCAACCGCGGCCGCACGCTGTCAGCCCGCACCCGAAACTCCACCCGCCGCACCGTGCGACCGTCCGAAGCCGACCGGATCCGCTTCGCAGCAACCCCCACCGTGTCCCGCCCCCGCAGCGGCGCCAGGCAACCCGTGGGCACCGCGCTGCCGCTCGCAGTCGACGCACCTTCGAAGGTGATGACCGCCTCAGTGGTCGACTCGAAGAAACCGGCCTCCACGCTGGCACCAGCCAGATCCAGCAACAACCCGTCGATCAGGTAGTTGCGCGGATCGTCGGCATCCAAGGTCAGCACCGGCTCGTCAAACGTCACCCGGAAGTGGCACGCCCCGTCGGTCGCAAACACCCGAGCCAGCAGCGGCGCCAGCTCGGCCACGTTCGCCGCCGCCGCCAGCACCTGCTCGGAAATGGCGGCCCGGCCGCCGAACGCAGACATCAGCAGATCGCCAGCCCGATTGCCGTCGAACAGGCCGGTTTCCTCCAGCACGTCGCGCACCACCCCAGGCAGCACCCGCTGATCAACCAGCAGCAACGGCGCACACAGCTCGCCTAGGTACGGGCCGCTCACGATCGCATCGGGCGACCTCCACGCATACGCCAAGCCCACCGCATCGCCCGCAAAGCAGCTCTCGGGCGAGTTGTCGCCCAGCAGCGCCACCGCAATGTCGATCGCTGTGTCGTACCGGGTCTTGCCCGACCACCGCGTGATCGACATGCCCAGATTCTCGAGCTCGAACTCCACGTCGATGCTCACCGCAGCAAGCCCGCCCAGAATCACGACACGATCGACATTGCTGGCACGCAGGAAGTCGATCAGCTCGCCCGGCAGCTCAGCCGAGCGCGTCAGCAGGATCGGATACTGCCCCACGTAGGCCAGCGGCCCCGCGGCCAGCGCATCGGCAAACTCCTCGCCCGTCGCCAGCAGCACCGCACGGCGGAACGGACCAGGAACCCGCGCCGCCGACCCAGCCTGCTCAGCCACTGCCACCGCCGTCGCATAGACGTCAGCGCCGGCAATCCGCTCCACACCCACGCCGATCAGGGCATCGACCTCGGCCTCAACACCGGCCGACACCACCTCGGTACCGCCTAGGACGATGACGTGGTGGATGCCTTGCTTCTCGATGAACCGCCGCACGCTGGCAGGCAGGTCGTCGGGCTCGGTCAGCAGCACCGGCGCCTGGTGGCGCCGCGACAAGGCCGGCGCCGGCAGCACATAGCCGAAGTGCTCATCGGCACCCGAGGTCAAGATGACCGTGTCGACCTCGCTGCCGAACAGGCCCGCTTCCACCTCATCGACGTATTCCTCGGCGATGGCCACCGCCGTCTCGTACCGGGTAGCGCCCTGCAGCCGCTCGGTCTTGACCTGCGAAGCGGCCGCCTCGGCCGCACCACCGCCGAACGACACCGCCGCGACAACACCAGCGAACGCAACCAGCGCAGCCAGCAGCGCGCTGGTCGACCGAACGAGCGTAGGCAGGCGCATCACCAGCCCGCCCAGCCGCTACGACCTGCGCAGTGCGTTCAGCGTCTGGTTCGGCGCCGGGTTCCCCCGCAGGTCATACGCCGCGCCGGCCCGAATGAACGCCCTCGACCCCAGCGACGGCAGCTCAGCCACGTTCTCCGAGGAAATCCGTGCCACCAGCGTTCCTGAAGCCACACCCGGCGTCTCGTCGCACGCAGCCCGGCCCGCAACGATGTACTCGTTCCCGTCGGGCGCCGCCACGAATTCCACCTCGCTGGCGGCCGCACCGAACCCGTCCAGAGCAAAATCGGCCACGCCGTTGGCGTTGGTGTCGATCTCGATGCGATCCAGCCGGACCGGGCGGTCGAGCGCATCGCAGTCACGCACCGGCTCAGACCACTCCAACCGCAGGTCGACCGTGCTGAGGCCGCCCACAAACGCGACGTAGCGCAGCGTCTCGGAGATAAGAGCATCGTCGGCGAACTCGTGGTCGGTCAGGTCGGCTTCGAACAGGTCGTTGAAGATCGGGTCGCCGTTCAGATCGTCAACCAAGGAGGGCACATCGGTCTCGCCCGAGGTCGCCACGTCGATGCGCTGCAGCGCCGGCGTCACCGTGACTCTCGCCGGGTCGCCAGCGCCCAAGTTCTCATCGAATTCGATGCTGATCTCCCAATCATTGCCCGCCGCGCCAAATGCAGCGCCGTCGTCGAGCGCCTCGATACGCAGCGCCCGGCTCACCCGCGCCCGGTTGTAGAACCCGCTGAGCTCCACGTACGACGAAGCCCGCGCCACCGGGTCGGTCACGGTGACACGCCGGGCTCGTGGCAGCACGGTGTCACGCCGCACGGTCACGAGCTCGCGCAGGCTGCTGTTGCCTGCGAAGTCTTCGACGGCGCCGGAGGGAATCACGATGCGGTCGCCCTGCTGCAGCTCCTCATAGGGCACGAAGATCGTGAACTGCGTCTCGCCTTCCAGCACAAACACGCTGATCGTGTCATCGACACGGTCACGGGTGAACGTGACATCGAAGCTGGCCTGGCGCACGGGCTCGCTGATCTCCACCGCCACTTCGAGGCCGCCATCGGGTGCGGTCACGGTCAGGTTGGGACGGGTGTTGTCTGAGCGCACCGCCGAATCGGTGGCCCGCACCGTGCGCCGGTCGGTGGCCCCCCGGATCGACTGCCCCTCCACGCCGACCCGGTCGCGGGCCTCGAGTGGCACCAGGCATCCGGTCGGCACCGCCGCGGTAGAGGGACTGGCCGCACCGCCAAGAATCACCACCGCCTCGCTGGTAGCAGACCCGGTGCCCACGTCCACCCGGGCCGCGCCGGCAGTGAGCGCATTGCCTTCGAGCGTGTAATTCGTTGGCCGGCGGGCGTCAATCGTCCGCACCGGCTCGCTGAACGTCACCGTGAAGTGGCAGGCCCCCTCGACCGCCACCACCGTGGCTCGAATCTCACGCAGCCGCGCCGCGTTGACGGCGTCGTTCTCGGCGCTGCGCGACACCGCAGCGGTGCCGCCGAAGATGGTGATGCGCAGATCGCCGTCGGCGTCACCGGTCACGTACTCGTCGGCTTCGAGGAAGTCGCTGGTGGCCCGGGGCAGGTCGCGCAGCTCGGTCAGCACCAGCGGGGCGCACAGCTCGCCCAGCAGCGGGCCGCTCGTGATGGCATCGGCAGCCTTGCGCCCGTACGCCAATCCCACCTGGTCGCCCCCGAAGCAGGAATCGGGCGAGTTCTCGCCGAGCAACACCTCACCGACGCTCACCGCAGTGGCATGACGGTCGGTGCCGAACAGGCGCTCCACCGAGATGCCGAGCTGCTCGATGGCCCGCTCCACGCTGGACGACACCGCAGCGGTGCCGCCCAGCATGATCACATGCTCGGTGCGGCTGCTGCGCAGGAATTGCGACACGCGCTGGTCGAGCGAGGCCCGGGGCGTCAACAAGATGGGGTGCTCGCCGGTGTACGCCAGCGGCCCCGCCGCCAGAGCGTCAGCGAACACCTCGCCGGTCGCCACAAGCGCCGTGCGGCCCTCGCGCCGGTACGTGCCCGGCACGCCAGGCGACGAGCCCACCAGCTCGGCCACTTCCACCGCCGTGCCGTAGCAGTCGTCGCCCGCCACACGCGTCACGTCGACGTTGTTGAGATCCTCCAGCTCGGTCTTGACGTCGTTGGACACCACATCGGTGCCGCCCAGAATGAACGCCCGGTCGATGTCGAAGTCTTCAACGAAGCGCTCGACCGAGTTGGGCAATTCGGAACGCTCGGTCAGCAGTAGCGGCGCCTCGTACCGGCGCGACAGCGCCGGGGCCGGCAGGGCACAGCCGAAGTGCTCGTCGGCGCCCGAGGTGATCAAGATGGTGTCGATCGCGGGCCGCCCCCGGCTTTCGATCTCGTCGGCGTAGGCCTCGGCAATGTCGGCTGCGGTCGCATAGCGGTCGGCGCCCGACAGCCGGTCGACGGAGATGACCGCCGCAGCGCCCTGCGCCGGGGCTCCCGCCAAAACCACCACGCCGGCAGCCATGACCACGGCCAGCAACGCCCGGGTGAGGGGGCGCCCCTGCCGCTGACGCTGCCGCTGCCGCTGTGGCCAGCGCACCGGGCGACCAGGAACATCGTCTGCATGGTCGGGGCGCGGGCCGTCGGTCACCGGCGGAACGCGAGCGCTCATAGTGAGTCTCCAAGCACGTGATCAGTTGTCTTCCACCTAGCGGCGACAGTAGTGCCGCTGGCCTCGCCAACCGCGACACGCTCTCCCGCGAAGCCGCCTGAGGAGGGCTGGCCGGCTCAAGCAGCGAGGATTGTCTGGCTGCGTTGGGCTATGGCGTCGAGGAGGCGGGTGGGGGCGCCGGAGGCTCGCAGCGGGGCGGGCAGGTTGTCGATCTCGGCGGTGAGCCGAGCGGGTGCCTCGCGGGCGATGCGGACGACCTCGGCGGCTGCCCAGTCGGGATCGGCGCCCAGGGTCTGCGCGGCATCGCGCCAGTCGTCGATACGTGCGCCGGCGCCCACCTCATAGCCGTCGCCGAGTGACATGGCGAGGTGGACCTCGGGGGCCGGCACGTCGGTGTAGGGCAGCCACGAGGCCGTGTCGTACAGCGGGGCGAGCCGGCACACGCCGCCTGGCAGGTGCAGCAGCGCATGGTTCTTGCCGTGGGCGTCGTTGGCGACGATCACCCAGCAGAAGACGAGCCGCCCCAACAGGGCAGCTATGTCGGCCGCGGCGTCGCTGCTGTGGGTGCGCAGCAGGCCGGCGATGTCGGCCGGCGACGGCCCGCCGTCTCTTTGGAATCGCAGCGCTGCGGGCCGGCCGAGCGCCTGGCACATGTCCTCTTGATGGATGCGTGCGAGCGACGCCGGCCTGGCTGCGGTACGCACCCGGTCGTAGCGCTGCACCACGAGCGTTTCGACGCCGGCGATCACGGCGACCTCGCTGGGGGCCGCGTCGATGCCGAGCGCCCGAGCGGTGGCGAGCGCCAGATGCTCGCCGATTGCCTGGCCCGGGTAGATGCCCACCGACGGCTTGAGGATGTGGCTGGTGGGCTCGTCGCCGACGGCTCGGTGCCACTGGCCGCCGCTTCGGCGCAGGGCCAGCTTCGGCATGGTTCCCGCAAGGCTGAAGCTGGCGAGTGGGTCCATGCGCCACCCGCCGAAGCGAGCACCCTCGCTGAGGTCACGCAGCGCGGCCGCCAAGTCGGCGTCGGTGATCGGCTCGAGCGCCGAAGAACGTTCAGATGGACGTTCAGATGGACGTTCAGATGGACGTTCGGCTCCCGTGCCGCTGCGGGCTGAGCGAAGGGGTTCGAATTGGACAGCGCCGGCACATTCGGCGCCCACGGGCGTGGCGAGCAGATCGAACGGGTCGACCGACGCGGCGCCCACGCTGGCGCGCCACTGCTCGCGGTCGGCGGGCAGGTCCGGCAGCAGACCATCCAGCCAGTTCTCGACCACCGCGCCGGCATGGGGCTGGGCCCGCAGAGGCAGCGAGAGCGACAGCGGGACCGCGTCGGGGTGTGCGAGGTAGCCGGCGTCGTAGGCGAGGACGGTGTCGGTTCCCGCCTGGGAAATGACTGCGGCATCCCCGCCGCCGACCCGCACCCTCAATGCGGCCGGTGTCATTGCCCCGGCGCCACCGCGTCGCCGTAGCTCACCACGTCGCTGTAGCTCAGGCGGTCGCTGTGCGCCTCGCGCACGACGAGGTCGCAGCCGAGCGCGTTGCAGATTTTGATCAGACCGTCGAGCTGCATGGTGAGCTTGCCCGCCTCGGCATCGCACACGAGCTTGCGCGATACGCCCGCCGCATCTGCGAGCGCCTGCTGAGTCATGCCGAGCAGTTGGCGCCGGCTGGCGACCACATTCGCCAAAGATCCCGGCGTCCGCACCACGAATGCTGCCAACGGCTCCATAGCGCACACGCTACCCCGATGTCACCGTCCGCATACACGAAATAGAATGACACTGTACGCATACAAATACCGAGGCATCACCGCACGCACGCACACAGCCGTGATGCTGGCCGGGTCAGGTGCTGGGGGTGATGGTGACGGTGTGGGTGTCGGCGTCGTTGGCGGTGACGGTGATGGTGTAGCCCCGCACCGTCACCGACTCGCCGGCGACGAGCACCGGGAAGTCGTCGACGATGCCGTCGCCGCTGTCGCCGGCCACCCGCATCGGCAGCTCGCCCGACGCCACGAGCGTGTCGACGGTGTACACGAGCACGCCCTCTTCGATCAGGTGCGGGAACATGGTTCGGCCCCCGTTCGGCTGCCGGTAATCGGTGTCGTTGTCGTAGCCGAGCTTGCGGCGGCTCTCGATCACGATCACCTCGCGGCCGTTGAGCTGCACAGCAGCCATCGCAACCCCGCCGCCCGGCTGCGCAATCGGCGACAGCGTCACGACGGCGTCAGCGTCAGCGCCGCCGAGGCAGCGAATCTGGGTCTCATCCAGCCAGCCGAGCTGCCACCTGCTCCACGCGAGCATCTCCTGGGGGTTCAGATGCGTGGTCGTAGAGGTCGACGTACCGCCGCCGGGGAATCGCCACAGCAACCGCCGCCGGGAGTCGTCGGTAGGCGACTGGTACCAGGCCCACAGGTTCATCCGGCCCCACTCCACACCCACCCATTCACGGTTCCGGGTGGCATTGGGCAGCTCGTGCGCGCTCTCGTCGTAGGGGTACAAGTCCAGCAAGCCGAGGTTGTGCACCAGCTCGTGAGCGGCGACATCACCCCACTCACGAGCGTGCGCGAAGCTCACCGGTTCGTCGAACGGTTTGGTGTTCGTACGCGAATGAGGCACGGCATTTCCGTCGGCCGATGCCACACCGCCCGCGTTGCCGCCGCCGAAGTGGGTGCTGGGGAAGATCGTCATCACAGCGTCCACGTCGGAGAAGTCGACGTCGGCGTCGGCCAGCTCCACCGCGTGCCTTCCAGCCTCATCAGCCAGCGACTGCCCGAGTACTGTCTCGCCGAACAGCTCGGTCGAGGGACGGTCAGCCCGCAGCCATGTGTGGTGCGGGATCACCTCGACGTCGAGGTGGCCGTAGCTGACAGATTCGAGGTACTCCTCCATGAACGGCAGGCCCCGCTCGGCCTCGTCGCGGGTGGAGTGGCCGGCCGGCACGTCGGGGAAGTCCATGAACAGCACCGCGACCCGCAGCGTGCCGGTGGTCGGCGCGAACCATTCCGGCAGCGGGAACCCTGCGGTGGTGTCCAGCAGGCCGCGGGGCATGCACGCCGCGGCTGCGGCGGCCGCGCCGCGGGCGCCTGCCACATAGACGTTCTTCTCCTCGGCGGTCTCGTAGTTGGTGAAAACGATGAGCTGACCATCGGGTGACCAGCGGGGGACGGTGTTGAGGCCGGGCAGGTCGGCCACGACGGTTTCGGCGGCATCGTCGACGCCGCTGACGACGATGGTCGACTCGTCCCCATCGCCACGGGCAAATGCGATGCGACGCCCGTCGGGCGACCACGAGACGCCGCCGTTCCAGTACGCGCCGGCCACGAGCCGTCGCGGGTTCGAGCCGTCGGCGTCGACCAGCCACACCACGCTGCCAGCGACATAGGCGATGCGGTTGCCGTCGGGCGACCACGCCGGCGCATGTTCCCATCGGCCGCCCGCTGTGATGGCCGCGGGCTTCCCGCCGCCCGCGGCGTTCATGACGGCGATGTGGCGGTCGCCGTCGATGAAGTGGCCGTTCTCGTCGCGGCCGTCGCCCGACAGGCGCTGGAAGGCGATCTCGCTGCCGTCTGGCGACCACGCCGGCAAGCTGTCTTGCACGTCACCCTTGGACACCTTGGTGCGCTCGGTGCCGTCGGCGTTGACTGTGTATATGTGAGAGAACCAGTGATCGTCGTCGTTTCGCTGCCCGCGTGAGTAGGCGATCTTGGTGCCGTCGGGCGACCACGCCGGCTCGTCGGAATAGGCGCCGTCATGGTTCGTGAGGCGCTGCTGGTTGGAACCGTCATTGTCCATGAGCCACAGCGAGCCGCCGCGGGAGAACACGATCTGGCTGCAGTCGGGCGACCAGGCCGGGTCTTCGGCATTGTCGGTGTCGGTCAGGGGCCGCGGATCGTCGTCGAGCGAGCCGCCGCAGGTGCCAACGGTTGCCGCGCCGCCGTCAGTGTCGGACTCGCCAGCGTCGTCGTCCGTTTCGTCGGCGTCGTCGCCTTCCTCGGACTCGTCCGTCTCATCGTCGTCGTCAGCGTCGTCGTCCTCGCCCTCCTCGCCGCTCAGGTAGGCGTCGATCGCCGCTTGCGACACGGCGGCGTTGCCCCCGAACACCCGCAGATCGACGGTGTCGTTCGCCTCGCGTGCAGCATCCAGAAAGGCCGCCGTGTCGGCGGGAATCTGGCGGGGATCCGCAAGCACCAGCGGGGCGCACAGCCGGTCGAGCAGCGGCGCCGCACTGAAAGAATCGAACGGCACCCGCGCACGGGCCATCCCGATCGTGCCGGTCGAGAAGCAGGTCTCACCCGCAGCGGCGCTGTAGCGGTCGGTCACGAGCTCGGCCGCCTTGACCGCGGTGTCATAGCGAGTGGCCCCGGCAAGGCGCGTCACCGACGCCCCCAGATCCGCAATTGCCGACTCCACAGCGGCGCTGAGCGCTGCGGTGCCGCCCATCACCACCACGTGGCCAATCCCGGCATCGCCTAGGTACGACGCCACGCTCGCCGGCAGCTCATCGGGCGCCGACAGCAGCACCGGATGGGTGCCGCGGGCAGCGAAGGGGCCCGCTACCAGCGCATCGGCGAACACCTCGCCGCTGGCGACGATCGCCGTGCGCCCCAGGGCGCCCATCTCGCCAGCGGTCACCTCGTTGGCCGCAGCCACGCTCGTGCTGTAGAGGTCTGCTCCGGCCACCCGCCGGCCGCTGATCCCCGCATCAGCCAGCGCATCGAGCACCCCCGTGCCAACTCCGCGCCCCGGCCCATGAGCCCCACCGCCGCCGTCGGGCCCGATCACCACCGCATCGGCCACACCGACACGCTCCAAGAACGCCAGCGCGTCCCCACGCAGTTCGCCCGGCGGGGTCATCAGCACCGGCGCTTCCAGCACACCGGCTACCGGGGCGGCAACCACCGCATCGGTCCAGCGCTCGCCAGACACCAGCACCACCGACCGCAACGAACCGCCGGCCTCTGTGGCGAAGGCCTCAGCAATCAGCAGCGAGGTCGCATACCGATCCGGCCCGCCATAGCGGTCAACCGACACCGCCGACCCATCGCCGACGGCCGCTCCAGCCGCCGCAGGCCACACCACAACACCCGCCAACCCGACCACAAATGCCACGACGACGAGACACCAGCGTGGCATCCCAATGACGCTAATTGCGACCAGCGCGCCCACGCCCGGTCGAAACACCTCGAAGGGCGTGCAGCGTTTTCACTAAGACATGACCGCCCGTCGGCTCGCAGTACAACAAAGCGCACGCGTGGTTTCAGGACGACCAACGCATCAGTCGGGCAGACCGGCAGCGGTTTCAAGGCGGGCGAGGCGCTCGGTGTGGTCTAGCAAGATCACGTTGACATCGCGAAAGCCGGTTTGCATCTCGGCGCGGAGCTCGGACTCGAGTCTGTCAATCCGGGCGCTCAACTCGGTGCGCAGCCCGCTGAGCCCAGACCGAAACTCAGAACGCAGCTCGGTACGCAGCTCATTGATGTTCTGGTTCGTGACGCCGAGCTCGGACCGAAACTCAGATCGCAGCTCCGTGCGCATCTCGTTGATGTTCTGGTTCATGGCGCTGAGCTGCCACACCAGCAGCGCGCCCAGCACGGTGACGAGCGCGGCCGTAAGCGCCCCGGGACGCTCCCGGCCCCGGCCCACACCGCGACGGCGCTGCGGGGCGGCATCGGGCTCGGCGACGGCGGAGTCGTGCGGTTCGGCTGGTGAACTCATGGCGGCGGTCGGTTCGACTGAGGTGGACATCGGGCCTCGCTCGGATTCGCGGCGCTGGATAGCGCACGTGTGGTTGTCGTTTGACCGCCGCATCAGCCGGGCAGCGAGGCACTCACACCATAACCCGACCACGTTCTCAGACCTGCACGAATTTCATGCCAACCAGAAACAAGCCGCACAATCCAGCACCGCCGCGCAGCCACTCAGTGACGGCTACGCCCTCTGAGAGCGCCGCTCGGACGACTGGGCCTCGAGCAGTGGCGGATTCTGCAGCACCCGCTAGGGCTTGAGGCTGGTGTTGGGGCGCAGGGCGTTCAGAATTTCGCGGATGTTGGTGACCGGCTGGTCGCCGGGCGTGTCGGGGTCTCCGTCGGCGTTGTAGCTGGTGGCCACACCCGCAGCGATGACCCGGAAGCCCAATCGCGTCGGCAGCTCAGCGAGGCTCGCAGAGGTGTACGCAATCCCCAGGACGTAGTCGGGCAGTTCGATGCGAATCACCGGCGTGCCGGTGAACTTGGGGGCAATGTCACCAGCGATCGCAGCTCCATCGTCGAGCAGAGTGCGCACGAGATCGCTGAACCTCACTTCGACCACCACGGAGGTCATGCCGACCTCCTCGGTGTAGGTCACGTCCGTGTCGGGCGTGTCATCGCCGAAACGCTCGCCTGCCGCATCGGTCTCCCCGAGCGGATCGCTCTTCGCATGGTCAGGACTGACCACGAACGACAGCTCGAAGTTGGCAGAGAACACATCGTGCGCGTTGAGTGCGCTCGCCAAGTCGAACAGGTTCGCAACCCGGCCGATGTTTCGTGCGGGCGTGACCTCGAAGATCGTGTAGCTGATCACCTTGTTCGAGGCGTCCACGCCGACGTCGATGTCGAAGGCGTTGGTGCTCTGCGCTCGTGCCGCAGCCGTGATGCCCGGGCGGCCGTCATAGCCGTAGATCACCCAGTCGTTGCCGGCCGCGCCAGCAGCGATGCCGTCGGGGCGGGCGGTCACCCGCAGCGTTTCCTCGCCGATGATGGCCGAGGCCTGCTCGGTGTGCCAGTAATCACCGATGGAGACGCTGGTGATCTCGAATTCGCCTTCCTCCGGGGGTTCCGCCACTGTGTACCGAACCAGAGCGCTGCCCCTGCCCCCCTTGTCCAGCACAGCCCGCCGCTCAACGGTGATCACATCGCCCGCTACGAGCGGGGGGTTCACCGACAGCGTCACCGCCGCATCGGCACGGATGCGCCGCTCTTGGAAGGTGTCTTCCTCCCACGCGATCGGAGCCGTCTCGGGGTCCATTGCGGCACCGCCGGTGTTCTTCGGCGTGATGCTGACAAAGGAGAGGTACTCGCTGCCGACCAGCTCGTTGTGAACCAGGTTCGGTTCCACCACATAGACCTTGAAGTCGGGTTCACCCGGCACGGCGACGATCTCCACCGTCGGAGCGCTCCGATCGACCGTCGGCGACAGCGCACCCAGCGTCAGCGAAGCGGCTTCGAGCTTGCGCAGATCGCCGTTGTATTCCTTGGCCACCTGGCGGCCGCCGGCCACGCCGATCGTGTCGCCCGGCTCCAAGATGTGCGACAGCTGGATGCGCACGGTGCGGTCCTGCACATAAACCAGGCGCACGATGCTGATCGACTCTTGGTTGCCCTCGGTCTCCTCACCCTGATCGTTGGTGTCGGCGAGCGCTTCGACGCGTCGCCCGTTGATCCGGTACAGCGTCGGGTCGGTCACCGATTCGACGTCGACGTCGTCGCTGAACGTCACCGAGAACACGCCGCCCGAGCGGTCGACGATGTCGTCGTCGTCATCGTCGGCGGTCCAGATCTCGTACTTCTCGGTGTCGGGGTCGACCTTGACGCTGATCGACGCCGTCAACCCCAGCGACGTCTTGGCGCCAGCCACAGCGTCAGCCATCACCGCATCGCTCACCACGGCGGTGCCGCCGACGGCCACGATGCTCAGATGGGTCTTGGCGTCGTCGCGCACCTCGGCTGTGGCGGCGAGATAGTCGCTCACTGCTGCGGGCAGCTCACCGCCCACCAGCAGGATCGGCACCGAACCGCCGGCGCCGAGGCCGCGGCCCAGCACCGGTGCCGCAGCGATGCCGTCGGCGGTTGCGCTGCGGTTCACCAGCGCCACCACATCGGGGTTGGTGCCGAGCACGTCTGCGCAATTGCCCGCCATCTCGGCGGCCATCGCCACCGACGTTGCGGCGGCTGAGCTGCCCGAGATGCGCTGCACATTCACCACGCCGACGTCTTCGATGAGCGCGTCCACCACCCCGGCCGAAACAGCACCGGTGCCGCCCACCACCACAACCCGCTCAACCTTGCCCTCGGCCAGGAACGCCCTGGTCGGCTCCGCCAGCTCATCGGCAGACGTCAGCAGCACCGGCAGGCCCAAACGGAATGCCAGCGGGCCCGCAACGATGGCGTCGGCACGCCCGGCCTCGCCGCCGTTCACCAAGATCGCCGCAGTCTGGGTAGAGCCGCACCACGTCGGGCTCGGGCCGCCCAGGCGGCTGCCGACTGCAGCAGCAGTGGCGTAGCGGTCAGCGCCCCAGACGCGCTCGACATCGGGACGAGAGCCGAGACCCTCAATGGCGGTCACGATGGTGTCGGGCACCGCCGCGGTGCCGCCGACCACCACGACGTCGGTCACGTTGTGCTCGTCGATGAACCGGCCCACGTTGTGCGGCAGCTGGTTCGAACGCGTCAGCAACACCGGGGCGTTCAGATTGCCGGCCAGGCCTGCCGCGGTCACCGCATCTACCTGGGTCTCGCCCGAGGCGATGATCACCGCCGAGATCGAGCCCTCGTCCGCAGCGAAGCGTTCTGCCAGCGCCACTGCGGTGTTGTAGCGGTGGGAACCGGCGAACTCACGGCTGTCGCCGACCCCGTCGCCGTCGGTGTCAATCAGCTCCTCACCGGAGGTGTTCGCAGCCTGAGACGGCGATCCCGCGACCACCGCGAGCAGCGACGCCATCAGCAGCGCTGCCACGACGGCTGCAAGCGGGCGCTTGTCCAAGATCAGTCGTGGGTTCGCCACCTCGAGCCTCCCGCCGAAGGAGGAGGCACACGGTTCAGTGGCCTCGTCAGAACCTCAGGGTAATAGTCGTTATCACAGGGTGCCGTGACCCAAGGCCAACGACGCGAAGGACCCCGGGGCCGAAACCCCGGGGTCCTTCTTGGTCTTGCCAGCCTTGCGGCCGGCTCAGCCGTTGATCAGGCGATATTGCCTGACCGTGGGATCAGATCCCTACGGCTTGATGCTCGCATCCGGGCGGAGACTGTTCAGAATCTCCCTGACGTTGGTCTGCCCAGTCACAGCCGGCGTCACCGTGTCGTCGCCGTAGCCGGTGGCAACACCGGAAGCGATGACTCGGAAGCCTGCCCGTGCCGGCAACTCAACCATGCTGGCGGAGGTGTACGAGATGTGCACCTCGTTGTCCGGATTCACAATGCTGATCACCGGTGTACCTGTGAACCTTGCAGCGATGTCGCCTGCAAGATCCGCGAGGTCGGTCGTCGCCGTTTCGATCGGAGCATTGAACCTCACGATCACGCCAACCGACGACATGCCTCCGGTGAAGTCGACGCCTGTGGCAGCGGTGGCGGTCAGTGCCGTTCCCTTGCCTGCCGTCGGACGTGTACCGCCCTCGTAGGTCAGCCTGAAGTTCGCGCTGAAGTCATCGTTGCTGACCAACGCGCCAGCCAGGTCGCCGATCGTCGGAGCCCTGAACGGCCTCAGCGGCAATGCATTGTCGATGGTGTAGCTGATCCGCTGGTTGGCGATATCGACAGCCACATCGATCGTGAACGCATTCCCGACATTCGTGCCACGGTCGTCGTAGCCGAAGATCGTCCAGCCGTTGCCTCGTGCACCCGATGCGACGCCAGTCGCCTTGGCGTGCACGTCCATGTCAGTGGCGATGTCCGCACTGGCCTGCGCGCCATGCACGTAGTTGCCGATGGACACGCTCTGGACCTCAAGGTCGCCAGAACCAGCCGGTCCCGGGGTACCGGTCTTGACCCGAGCAACGGTGGACCGGATCAGCGGGCTGCCGCGGCCGCCCCTGTCCAGAACCGCCTTGCGCTCGATGACAATCACGTCGCCGTGCTGAAGAGCAGGAGTCGCCGTGATGCGATACCGCGCGTGGACATCTGCCCGGCCATTCGTCTTCTGTCCCGCATCGGTGAGCGTGGGTGCTGCCGCTGCGGCCACGGTGATGCCGGCCGTCTTTCTGGCAGCGTCACGGCCATGAGGCACGACGCTCAGGAAATCTTCGAGATTGCTGCCCTGGGCAGCGCCTTGGAAGATCTCCGAGTGCAAGATGTTCGGCTCGGTGACGAGAATATCGAACGTCCCTTGGCCAGACACCGCGACGACTTCCACGACCGGTGCGTTGCGATCGCTAGCGACCGTGACCGCGGGAAGGGTCAGCGACGCTGCTTCCAGATTGCGCAGGTCGCTGTTGGCACCGAGCTTGCCGCCCGCAGCCTCGTTGGCCGAGTTATCCACGGTGATCGTGTCGCCGGCCTCCAAGTGGTGGCTGAGCGCGATGGTCACCGTTCGATTCGCGGTGAAGATCAGGTCCTGCACCGTTCCCGTCTCGTCGGGATCAGTCTCCAAATATGCCTGGAGACGACGGCCGTTGAGCCGGTACATCGTCGGATCGAGCACCGTGCCCGCACGGTCAGCTGCGCTGTCGTTGACAGCGCCGCTTGCGTCGGCGTCGCTGGGCTCCTTGACATCGTCGCTGAAGGTCACAGCGAACGTGGTCTTGTAGTCGCCGATGCTCTTGCCCGAATCAGCCGCAGGCGGATCGGCCGCGGTGTACTTGTGCGGCGTGATCGTCGCAGTCAGCGCGCTGGAGGTCTTCGCAGCAGCGACGGCGTCAGCCATCACCGAGTTGCTGACCACAGCAGTGCCGCCGATCGCCACGATTCTCTGGTGCGTCTTGTTGCCAGCGCGAACCTCAGCCGTGGAGGCCAGGTAGTCGCTGACCGCTGAAGACAGCTCGTCGTCGACCAGCAGGATCGGCACCGAACCAGCAGCGCCCAGGCCGCGGCCCAGCACCGGAGCAGCAGCAATGCCGTCCGCTGTGGCGTCACGGTTCACCAAGGCGACCAGGTCCCGGTTGGTCTGCAGCACGTCGGCGCAGTTGCCGAGCATCTCGTTGGCGACCATCACAGAGGTCGCAGCGGCAGAACCGCCAGAGATGCGGTGCACGTTCACCACGCCGATGTCCTCGACCATCGCGTCAACCACGTCAGCCGACACGGCGGACATGCCGCCGACCACGACGACACGCTCGACCTTGTTGTCGGTCAGGAACGCCGCAGTGGCCTCAGGCACCTCGTCGGCAGCGGTGAGCAGCACCGGCAGGCCCAGGCGGAATGCCAGCGGGCCCGAGATGATCGCATCAGCGCGGCCGGCGTCGCCGCCGTTCACCATGATCGCAGCGGACTGGTTCGATCCGCACCACGTCGGGTTCGGGCCGCCGAGGCGGTCGCCGATCGCAGCAGCGGTCGCGTACCGGTCAGCACCAGACACACGCTCGACGTTCGGGCGTGAGCCCAAGGCCTCAAGCGCCGTGACGACGTCGTCGGACACCGCAGCGGTGCCGCCAACGATCACCACGTCGGTGATGTTCTGCTCGTCGATGAACCGGGCCACGTTGTGGGGCAGGCGGCTCGAACGCGTCAGCATCACTGGTGCGTTCAAGTTGCCGGCCAGACCCGACGCGGTCACCGCATCGACCTGGGACTCGCCCGAGGCGAGAATCACCGTGGAAACGCTGCCCTCATCAGCAGCGAAGCGCTCTGCGAGCGCTACCGCAGTGTTGTAGCGGTGGGAACCGGCGAACTCACGGCTGTCGGGAACCCCGTCACCGTTCGTGTCGATCAGCTTTTTTGCCCCTCTGAGCAGCTGATTTGCAGGATTCGCTGCCTCAAAATGGCGGCCGTTTCGACGGATGCCCGGATCTTGGGCTTGATACCGCTCATGGCGCGCACATTCTCAACCGTGAAGTCCAACTTGAAGGTTGTCGTCCGGCCGAGGGCTGATGTGCGGGTTGAACAGGTTGTAACGAAACGTGCTGTCAGAGTCCGAGAGTTCCATTTGTGCGAAGCCGTCTTACGTCTTCATTACGTACGGCGTGACCCTCGAATTCGCCCGCGAAGCGTGCCGGCTGCGGCGCCGAACGGGCTCAATGCTGCTGGGGCAATCGGTTGGCGGCGCCCCGAGCCGCGAATTTCAATGAGCACAGAACGCGACTACCGGCGAGCACTCACATCTGATTCCGGCGTCAGCGACAAATACTGAAATTTATTTGGAACACCGCAAATTTCATGTATACGGTCTGCGGAACTGGTCCTCCAGGGAGTGCGCTGTGTCTGAAGAAGATCGTTCTCGCCTCTACGATTGGTTCTGTGAGCATCTCGACAAGCCGACCGCCGAGTACGTGATGTCGTGCTTGCCGCCTGCGCCGCTGTCGGATCTGGTGACCAAGGACTACTTGTCGATCACGCTGTCGGCCGCGCTCACCGGCCTCGCCACCAAGGAAGACCTCACCGGCCTCGCCACCAAGGAGAGCGTCGACGACCTCACCGCCGAAGTCGACACTCTTGACGTCAAGCTCGTCGAGCTCACCTCGAGAGTTGATCTCCTGGTTGCCCAGCGTGATGAGGACCGTCGAACAGGCCGGATTCGCCACTACTGGCTCGCGGGCATCGGCCTGTCGGCTGCGATGCCGATCTGGCTCAACACTGCTGGTGTGATCGGCTGACCGCGCCCCGAGCCGTGGCCTCCTCTCGGGGGACACCCGGAGAGCACGACAAGTCGAACATCTGGCTGTCACGGACTTGCGACAATCGAATGTTGCGTACATACGTTTGTTTGTGACACGGGGTTGATAGAGTGAACGTATGTTCTCTCAGGTGCAGCAGGCGCTGGAACACCTCAGCGCAGCGGTCGGGGCCGTCGACCAAACGCCCACCGGCGAGCTGCGCCGAACGCTGGGGCTGGCCAAGCAGCTGCGCAGCCGCGTCGAGCTGCTCGAGACCAAAGCAGCGTCACTGGTCGCCCAACGCGAACAGCACGGCGACGGCGGGGCCGGGCTGCTGAACCAGCTCGGCGGCGTGTCGCGGTCCGACGCTGCACGCAACGTGCGCACCGATGCGGAGCTCGCGCAGATACCCGCAGCCCGCGACGGGGTGTCCCAGGGCGAGATCAGCCTCGCGAACGCCGCACGGCTGGCCCGGGCCGCACGCAGTACCAGCCCCCAGGCAGTCCAGGACGACGCCGAGCTCATGGAGCAGGCGAAGGCGCTCCCCGCAGACGAGTTCGCGAAGGCCGCACAGCGCTGGACGGTCCGCCATCAGCGCAGCGACGAGCTCGCCGCGCAGCATCGCCGCAACCGGCGCAACCGCCATGTGCGCTTTTGGAACGGTGAGGACGGCTCGGTGCAGATGCGCGGTTCGTTCGACGCCGAGATGGGTGCACGCATTCAGAACCGTCTCCGCCGCCACGCCGAGCTGCTGCGCCAATCCGACCGCCGACGTGCGCGCAACAGTGGAACCGGCGGGGCGGAGGCCGGCGGGGCTGAGGCTGGCGGGGTCGAGGCCGGCGGGGCCGGCAGCGGCGGGGCTCGCCGCACCGACAGCGAGGCCGTCCGCACTCGCGACCAGCGCATGGCCGACGCCCTCGACCAAGCCGTAACTGCAGTCGCGCCTGCGCCCGCGGCGCTAGACACACCGGCGCCCGAAGCGGCAACTGCGCCGGCCACCGACACACCGACGGCCCCTGTACCGACCCTCGGCACCGCGCCGGCATCCGCACCAACCGCCGATGCTTCACCGGCAGCCGCACCAGTCGCCGACGCTCCACCGGAAGCCACGCCCCATCGGGCGCCAGCCGCTCAGATCATCGTTCGTGCCGACCTCGACATGCTGCTCGGAGAACCCGGCGGCATCGCCGAGATCGCCGGCGCCGGGCCCATACCGGCCAGCACGGTCGAGCGGCTCATCTGCAATTCCGGCCTCTCCGTGGTGCTGTTCGGCGACAAACTCACGCCGCTGTATGAGACCACGCCCGCCCGAGCGCCCACCGCAGCACAACGACGCGCCCTGATCGCCCGCGACCGCGAATGCATCGGCTGCGGCGCACCACCCGACGAATGCGAAGCCCACCACATCATCCATTGGAAGCGTCGCGGCAAGACCCGGCTCGACAACCTCGTGCTGGTGTGCTGGTTCTGTCACGACCGCATCCACGACCACAACTGGCGGGTCATCATCCGCGACGGCCGCTACCGGCTCGCTCCGCCCCTCCCCGAGAACCAGCCGGCCGACACCCCACACGAGCCAGCCGACGCACTGGCGCTCAACGCCCCACACCAGCCGGCCAACACCCCGCACCGACCGGCAGACACCCTGCTGCTCGACACCGCACTGCTCGACGCCCGACTGCCCGGCGTGTTGCGATGCTGAACTACTACGGGAACAAGCGCCCTACGAGTGCGGTGATCTGCGCTGGGGTCTTTGCTTGGGGCTTCAGGCGGGCGTCGGGGCGGAAGCTGCTCAGCGACAAACGGTCGCTGGGGGTGCCTTCGAGGGAGTCCAGAGTGGTGTCCTCGGTGTTGTGATAGTTCGTCGCACGGCCGGGCATGATGATGCGGAATGCGGTTCGGTGCGGCAGCGCCTGGGGGTCCGACGCCCAGTAGGTGATGAACACCTCGTCGGTGGGAGCCGAGAAGTTCAGCTCGCTCTCGTAGCCGGTCGAGCCCAGCCGCACGAGATCGGTCTGGATGTCGTACACGCCGCCGGTCTCGGTGAGGCTCTGCACCGTGTCGTTGAACCTGACGAGCACACCCACCGCCGACACCCCGCCGCTCAGGGGGACGCCCGCAGTGTCTGTGGGGCCGAGCGCGGTGTCCTTGGCGTCGTTGGTGTTCGTCTTCAGGCCTGTGTCGTCTCGGACGTAGTCGACGGTGAAATTCGTGCGGAAGGTCGAGTTGCGGTTGAGCGCCGAGGCGAGGTCGAGCAGGTTGGCGACCCGGCCGATGCCCCGCGTGGGCGCGCTCTCGGAGATCAGGTAGTTGATGACCTTGTTGGTCGCGTCGGCGAACACGACGATGTTGAAGGCTTTGGTGCTTGCGGCCTTCTCGGCCGCGTCCGCTCCCGGCCGGTCGTCGTAGCCGAAGATCACCCAGTCGTTGCCGTTGGCCCCGGCGGCAGCGCCGGTCGGGCGGGCGGTGATGCGCATCTTCGCCACCGGGCTCGGAGCGGGGGTGCTGATCGTCGCCTGGGCCTGGTTGATCGTGTTCACCTGGTTGCCGACGAACACGGCGGAGATCTCGAACTTGCCGGGCTCCTTCGGGTCGGGCACCACCAAGCGGCGCAGCGCATTGCCGACGCCCCGCTCGTCGATCACGGCCTTGCGCTCCACGACGATCGCGTCGCCCTTGGCCAGCGGCTCGCTGACGGTGACGTCCACCGCATGGGTGGCCGTGTGGCGGCCCAGCGAGCCGGTGACCTCGGCGCTGCCTGCGACCGGGGTGGTGCCGGTGAGGCTGAGGCTGATGTCACGCAGGCCGAAGCCGGTGACGCGGATGTAGTCGTCCCACAGCACGCCGGTCAGCTCGTTGTGGATCAGGTTCGGCTCGGTGATGAACACCCGGAACGTCTGCATGCCCGCCACGGCCAAGATGTCGACGGTGGGGGCGAAGCGGTCGAGCTGGGGCGTGAGCTTGGGCAGCGTCAGCGACGTGCGTTCGAGCCGGCGCAGGTCGCCCCCCGCACCCACCCGGGCGCCGCCCAGCACCGAGATGGTGTCGCCGGGCTCGAGGATGTGCGACAGCCTGATGGTGACCGTGCGATCGGTGATGTAGATCTCGTCGACGAGCATGATCGGCTCGTCGCTGGTGGTGCCGTCGAAGGTGACTCCGGCGATTCGCCGCCCGTTGATGCGGTACATCGTGGGGTCGAGCACGGTGTCTCGCACGATGCCGCTGGCCGGCGGGCGGGCCACATCGTCGCTGAAGGTCACCGTGAACACCCCGCCGGTGACGCCGCCGGTGGTGTGGGTCTCGTACTCGCCGGTGAGCGGGTCGATGTCGACACGGATCTTCGCCGTGAGCCCCACCGCAGTGCGTGCCGCCGCTACGGCCTGGTTCATGACCGTCCTGCTCACCACGGCCGTGCCGCCGATGGCCAGGATGCTCATGTGGGTGTCGCGGCCCGAGCGGGTCTCGGGCGTGGAGGCGAGATAGTCGCTGACCTCCGAGGGCAGCCGGCTGCCCACGAGCAGGATCGGCACAGGCCCCCGGTTGCCGAGGCCGCGGCCCAGCGTGGGCGCCGCGGCGATGCCGTCGGCGGACGCGTCGCGGTTCACCAAGGCCACCATGTCGGCGTTGGTGCCCAGCTCGGTGCCGCAGTTGTTGAGCATCTCGTGGGCGAGCGCCACCGAGGTCGCTGCGGCGGTGCCGCCGGCGATGCGGCGAGCGGTGACCACGTTGAGGTCGTTGACCAGCGAGTTGCGGACACGATCGGACACCGCAGCGTCGCTGCCCACAATGACGACGCGCTGGATCTTGTTGTCGGTGATGAATTTGCGGGTGGCGCCCGGCAGCGTGCGCAGCTCGGTGAGCAGGATCGGCATGCCGAGCCGGTACGCCAGCGGGCCGATGATGATCGAGTCGGAACGCCCGACGTCGCCGCCATTGACCATGATGGCCGCCCGCTGGCTCGAGCCACACCACGACGCAATGGGGCCGTCGATGGCCTCGCTGATCGCGGCTGCGGTGGCGTAGCGGTCGGCGCCAGACAGCCGCTCGACGTCGGGGCGGGTGTTCAGGTCTTTGATGGCGTCGGCGATGGCGGTGGGGATGACGGCGGTGCCGCCCACGATGACCACCTTGGCGATGCCGTGCTCTTCGATGAAGCGGGCCACGTTGTGGGGAAGCTGGCCAGAGCGAGTGAGCAGGATGGGGGCTCGCAGATGGCCCGCGAGGCCGGCGGCAGCAACGGCGTCGACCTGGGTCTCGCCCGAGGCGATGATGACGGTGGAGAAGTTGTCCTGGTCGTCGGCGAAGCGCTCGGCGAGGGCGACGGCGGTGTTGTAGCGGTGCGAGCCGGCGAACTCCCGGGTGTCGCCGATGCCGTCGTCATCGGTGTCGATGAGCTCTTCGCCGGAAGTGTTCGCAGCGTTGACCGGCGGGCCGCCCACCGCAGCCAGCACTGCGGCCGCGAAGAGCGCGGCAGTGATTGCCGCTAGGGCGCGGCGCTTCTTCCGCTTCATGTGAGAGATCAGACCACGAGCCTCGCACATCGGATGGCTCAAGCGGGTCATCCCCGCCGGGCTGCTCGGTGTACCACTCGGTGTTACACTTCCCGCATGCCGACTACGCGGCCACGCCACCCCGTCACCGAGACCGACGACATCACCATCATCCTCGACGAAGCTGCGCTGCGTTGGGGCAACGCGCCGCGGTCCCAGTTGATCCGCTACATCATCTTGGACTGGGCGGCGGCGGGACGGTCGCCGTCGTCACGGGCCAGCGCACGTGCGGGGTTGATCGGCTCGCTCGCCGGCTCCGCAGAGCTCTACGAACGCTCCCAGGACTGGCCCGCGTGATAGTTGCGGATGCGAGCTGGGTCGTTGCGCTTCGAGACCCTGCCGACGACTACCACCATCAGGCAGTCGCCATCCACCGCCAGATCGGCAACGAAGATGCCCTGCTCCACCCGGTGACGCTGGCCGAGTGCCTGGTCGCCCCGGCCCAGCTCGGCGTCCTCGAAGATTCAGCCGCTGCGCTGCGGGCCGCATTCGAGATCCCCGACATCGACCACGATGCACCGCTGCGCTGGGCGGCACTGCGAGCCGAGACCGGGCTGCGCTTGCCCTACACCATCGTCCTCGACACCGCCCTGCGCCACGACGCCCGCGCCCTGGCCACCTTCGACACCAAGCTCGCGACCGTCGCCACGGCGCGCCGAATCGACGTGCTCGGCGGTTCTGCAGGGTTGGCGCGGCAGTAGTGCGGGGACAGCCGCACCGGATGGACGCCCCGAGCAGCGAACGGCCTGCTGACTGCGCCGCCGACCAGCAGATTACGGCCACGGGTTCTCACATCCCAGCCCTCGGCTCGGAGGTAGCCCCGAGCCAAGTGCGGTTGGGTCGGCTGGCGGGGCCATCGGCCTGGCAAGCAATCAAATGAACTGAAATTCAGTTTGGCCTCAGACTGGTGCCTTCTACGGTGTCCGACAGTTCGCTGACGCCGTGTGGAGACCGCCTTGTCTGAAGAAGATCGATCTCGGCTCTACGCTTGGCTGCGTGAGCAGACCGACGAGCCGCTCGCGGAGTACGTGATGTCGTGCTTGACACCCGCGCCACTGCCGGACCTGGTCACCAAGCAGCACCTCGAGACAGTGCTCGCGGCGGAGTTCTCTGCGTTCGCGCTGACCATGACCGCGCAGCGCGAGGCGGATCGCAAGACAGCGGCCGTGCAGCGCGAGGCGGACCGCACGGCGCTGGACCGGCGCCTGCGGTGGATCTCCGTCGCGCTGCCGATCGAGATCGTGGTGGCGCTCTCAGCAGTCGTGGCCATCACCGAGTGGCTGCGCGGCTGACCAAGCGGCACCTTCAGCGACCCGGAATCTGCGTCGGGCTGGCAGCCTCAGACGAGTAGCCCCGCAGCACGGTGAGGGTCAGCCGGTGCACTCGATGTTCACGGTGTGCGCGACGCCGAACCACCCGACTCCATCGACGCCGAGCCGGACACCGCACGTGTGCTAGCCGGGGTTGCAGGAGCCGAGCCCGCGGCGTGCTCCTGAGACGAGACGAAGCGGCGACCTTCGAGAAGGTCTCACGGTGACGACACAGCCGACTCTCGAGCATCTGCGCGATGCACGCAACCGCTGGGCCCACTTCGACACCATCGATGCCGCCCAGTTGAGCTGCAGTTTGGGATCCCGGAACTTTAGGTTTGTTGGCTTTCTTGTGGCTTGCTTCTTGTGGCTTGAGCTACATAGACATCTACAAGTTAGATTGCATATTACTTCTTTAGTCAGTAGTGTTTTGATATGGAGCCAGTTGGGATCGCAATCGCTGCAAGGCAATTGAACGTCAGTCCTCGTCGCGTCCATCAGATGGTGGCCGCAGGTCAGCTGAGAGGTCACCGCATCGGACGATCATGGGTGCTTGACCGTGCTGAGGTCCAACGATTTGCACGCGCACGGCCCGGGTCCGGCCGACCGTGGAGCCCATCGTCGGCTTGGAACGTGTTGGCGCTGGCCAACCGGGACGCCGTGCGAGGATCGCCAGTCGACCGATCACGGGCCAAAAAGCGACTGCAGATCGGGCTCGAACCACTCGCCAAGCGCCTGTCGAGCCGAGCCCAGAGCCGATGGTTCTATGCCCATCCAGCAGTGCAGTCAGAGATGCTCTCGCACCCGAGCTTGGTCGCGAGCGGGGTCAGTGCTGTGGGCCACCACCATGTCAACCTCGTGGTCAGCGACCAGTCCGAGGCATACGTGCCCGAATCACGAGTCGCCGAACTGGCTGATCGCTTCGCTCTTGATGCGGAATCAGACAGGCCCAATGTCCGACTGCGGGTGATCAAGGACGATGACTGGCCTTTCGAGGCCGGCCAGCGGGTCGCCCCCGCCCCGGTCGTCGCAGTCGACCTGTTGGACTCAGACGACGAACGTTCACGCCGCGCTGCCCGCGAGCTGTTGGCCAGCGCGTGAACGACCGCACCGTCATCGACCGTGATCCAGTCGAACTTCCCGTCCTGCCGGGCATTGAAGAAACGCTGTGGGAGGTGCTGCTGGAGCTTGCCGAGGTCCAGACAAAACGTTGGACGTTGATCGGCGGGCAAATGATCCTGCTGCACGCCCTCGAAAACCGTGCTCAACTTCCGCGGGTTTCGACGGATCTCGATTTCTTGGTGAATGCGCGAGTCGCAGCACAAGCCGTTCGCGACTTCGTAAGCGCGCTTCAGGAGCGCGGGTTCGAATCAGCCGGCATGTCTCCAGAGGGCATCGTTCACCGCTTCACTCGGGATGACGTCAGCCTTGATGTTCTGGCGCCGGAACGGCTAGGCCCGCGAGCCGACCTCACAACCGACCCGCCCGGCAGAACGCTGCAGGTGCCAGGCGGCACTCAGGCGCTCAAACGAACTCAGATGGTCCCGGTCGCGTTTCGAGGACAGGTGGGGCTCGTGCCTCGACCTTCATTGCTGGGGTCCATCATTTGCAAGGCGTGCGCAGTTGAAGTTGACGATGTTCCCGACGCTCAGCGCTCGGACCTCGCATTGCTGCTGAGCCTGGTGGAGGACCCGCTGTCTATGGCCGCCGAGTTGCAGCCCAAGGATCGACAGCGACTTCGCCGGCGAGGCGAGATGGGTGACCCGACGCATCAATCGTGGCTAATCCTCGACCAAGACGCTGCCGATCGAGGCGCTGCGACGTATCGACTGCTTACGCATTGACCGGTGAACACGAGCACTGAAGCGCGACTATCGCTGCTGGCTGAGGACGCTGCAGTCGCTCCTCCGGGGCTCGAGTACCTCACGGAGTTCCTGACGGCTCACGAGGAGGCCGCGTTGCTTGGGTGGATCGACGGTTCTGAGTGGCTGTCGGATCTCTCGCGGCGCGTGCAGCACTACGGGTACAAGTACGACTACTCGACCCGCAGGCTCGATGAGTCAGCCCGCATCGGGCCGCTGCCGCCATGGTTAGCCGAGCTCACGCACAAGATTCATGCGGCTGCGGCCGATCAAACTGTGCGCCTGATTGACGCGCAACGCCCCTTCGAGCAGGCGATCATCAACGAATACGAGCCCGGGCAAGGAATTGCCCCCCATATCGACAGGGACTGCTTTGGATCGGTCGCCGCGACCGTGAGCTTGGGCTCGGCGGTCGACATGGATTTTTCTTGCGGCTCGACCGGTGAGGAGTACGTGCTGCGGCTCGAGCCCCGCAGCCTCGTCCTGCTGCACGGCGACGCACGCTGGAGGTGGCGACATGGCATCGCCAAGCGGCGCACAGACACCTGCAATGGGCACAAGGTCGCCCGTCAGCGGCGCGTGTCGATCACCTTCCGCACCATCGCCGGTCCCGAGGCAACGCAGACCTGATTCGATCGGATCGCCAAATCCGAATCAGGAGCAACGATGTCGGACTTCGACAAATTGCCCTCCGTGCCCGACGATGCGCCGCCGGCGATCCTGTGCCGGCTCAGCTACCGGGCGAACGAGGACCACCGCAGCGGATACCGGCCCGGTGACAAACCGGAGCGCATCGTCGCGTCGATGCGCGGCTGGTGGGAGCTGGACCCCGATGAGGCCAAGAGCCTCAACATCAAGTACGCCGTCGCATTCCATCGTCGCCTTCTGGCCGACATCGCCCATCGACAGCCCCCGAGACCTCGTCGGCAAGGCGCTCGAACTGCTCGGTCACGGGATGCTGCCGCGGATGCACGGTGTGTTCGAGCTCCGCTACGGCGACGACTGGCATTACAAGCTGCGCACCGCGCACCGGATTCTTCCGTCGGTGAGGCATGTGCCGCTGCACGACCCGTCGGTGTACATCGGGGCACTGCTGCAGGATGCGGAAGCGGAGACCTTCGACAAGGTGTTCACGGTCACGACGCGGGCCAGCCTCGAGCACATCCGAGATGCGCGCAACCGATGGGGTCACTTCGCCGAGATCAGCGCCATGCAGGCCAGCCAGGACGTCCGCGAGATGCAGATGCTGCTTGCTGACCTCGGTGCCGCAGACGAGGCACGTCGTATGGCCCAGATCCAGCGGACCCTCGACCTCATGGTGCGCTCCAGCCGCAGCTAGGCGCATGTAAGTGCGCGCGGCGCACTTCTTGGCCGCTTCAGAGGCGATTTTCTGCGTTTCGGAGACTCTTGCTGGCACCGTCAGCCGCAGCGGCGTTGGGATCGTTTCCAGTCGCAGCTCGGCATCGGGCCGCGTCCCAGCGGGCCAGCCCGACATGTCCCTGAAGTCGGTGATTTCCGCGACTTGAGCCCGGTCGCGTCTGCGGTGTCGATCACTTCGAGATTGTCGGCGATGTGGTTCGCTGCGGCGTTGCCGGGCCGCTGGGTGATCCACCCTGTGAAGCGGCTCAGCCGCGCAGCCACTCCAGGATCGCAACAGCGACTGCGAGCACTACCGCAACCTCCACAGCCAGCGCATGCGCAAACATCCACTCCCGCCGCCCCGCGGCCTTGCGCTCAGCAGCATGCGCTTTGAGATCAGCCTCGCGCTCGGCAGCGCGCCGTTGGAGACCGGCCTCGCGCAACTCGACAAGCCGGTCGAACCTTTCGTCCACCCGCCCGCCAAGCGCGTCGACCTCGCCTTCGACGCGCCCGATATCGGCCCCGGCCGCGCGCGCATCGTCCTTGGTGGCGAGCTCGGCCGCCGGCACGGGGCTCAGGCGGGACATCACGTACTCCGCGGCTGTCGCATCGGCCTGCTCACGCATCCAATCGTAGGCACGGACCCGAACAGCTTCAGACTGATGGCGTCTTCGTTGAGATGCCCGCGAGGGCCCTCGTGTTGTTTCTGCACACGATTTCGGCGACCTACCCGGCGATCACGTCAGTTACAGCAGTTGCGACCGTCTACGCCGCTGACGTCACCACGCCTTTGGCGGCAGATGACACAGACGATGCGAAGGACAAGGTCGACGAGGACAAGAACGGTGCCTCACAGAGGCGCATCTCTCTGAGCAGCAGCGTTCCGGCCCGCCGCTAGCGAGTTAGCTGCACAGTCGGCCTGAACCGTTCGGGCGGCCTGCCCGCCTGATCGGCAAACGCCAACAACGAAAGAGCCCCGGGGTTTGCGCCCCGGGGCTCTTCGCGTCTGCACTTCGGCCTGCCGGCAGATCGTCCAGCGTCTCGTCCTCACGGACGTGCTGTGGGCGCAAGCTTGTCGGCCAGCCAGCTCAGCTGATCGGCAGTCCCGTTGCATGGGGCAAAACGGTGTTCGGGGACGATCAGAAAAAACCTCGGCCGCTGCGACTGACCTGCCCTAGGTTGAGACCCTCGTACACGTTCGTGCCGTAGGACTGCGTACCGAGGAGGTGTGTCCAAATGAGCGAGAACTACGACGATGTCAAGGTCATCCACTACACCGACGACGACATCCGCGAAGGCAATCAGCACATGCTCGATGACGTCGGCTGCACTTGGGAGCAGTTGCAGGCGCAGGCGGAGGACGGCCGTTTCGAGAGCGAGCAGGCCCGCGACGTCTGGCTCGTCATCTCGTCCTTTGAACCAGCTACAGCGTGATCTGGAGCGCCGCGCGAAGCGGTTTGCCGGCGAGATCGCGAATTTGCAGGTCGAAGCGCCTGCAGAGGGCTCTTGAGGCCGCCGCCGAGGCACTGATCAGTCTCGGTTGGACGGCTCACTCCTGAGCGCTCAGCACCATGGACAACGGCGCTGGTGGAAGAGTGGGTGAGACAGTGCCTCAAGACGACTTCGAAGTCGATGGCTTCGGTGCCACGCGTCCAAGGGGGCCGAAGCAGCATTGTCGGCAGGCCCGAGGGACCGGGGTCACCCGTCGGTAGTCGGGGTATCAGCCCGGGGTTTCTCACCTCGTCGCTTCTTCTGGCAGCCCGGCATTTGCTGGAGCTCGACGTGGAGTGTCGAACCCGTCGACCGAGCTGGCCTTCAGAATCCACTCACTCTCGAGTTGGCTGCTGCCGTTGAGTGGGCTGTCAGGGCTCGAATTCGCATCGAAAGGAGCCGAACAAGGAGAGATAGAACCTTGGCTACCACCAAGAAGCGGCAGGGCACGCGTTCCCTGGCGCCGGTCCTCGCGACCGGCATCTCCGGTGATGCCTCGACGGGCCTGATCACGCCGCTGATCGTGGGCGACACTTTGCCCAGCGTGGTGCGTGACTACCTGGCGACTCCCGTGAGTGCGCCGGCTGCGACCGTTGCGACACCGCTCGGCGACTTCCCGAATTTGAACTAATCGATAACATTCGTCATAACTCAACAAATTCAAGACCCGCCCGATCCGGATCTGGGGGTTCAGTCGTGCCGGAACTGCCTGTTGCCTCTCGACGTCCGGGTCCCGGCCGCCCGTCTCACGTGGAGGTGTACGAGCGGCTTCACGTACAAGTTCAGGAACTACGGGAGAATCTGGGTGGGCTTCCGCTGCCCGAGGAGGCGGCCGACATCTGGCGAGGCCTCTGGTACGAGGAGGCGCACCATTCGACGGCACTGGAAGGCAACACGCTGGTGCTCAAGCAGGTGGAGCGGCTGCTGGCCGAGGGACGAGCGGTGGGAAGCAAGGACCTCGCCGAGTATCTGGAGGTGAAGGGCTACGCCGATGCTGCTGAGTGGGTGTATTCCCAAGCGGTTCGCCCGCAGCGTCTCGGTCTGCACCAGCAGATCGTGACGCTTGGCGAAGTCCGCGAAGTCCATCACGCTGCACTCTCGCCGGTGTGGGAGGTGTCGCCGCACCCGAGCGCGACTCACGCTGAGGCGCCCGGCAGCTATCGACGGCATGACATCCACCCATTCCCCGGGGGCATGACTCCCGTCGAATGGCCGCTCGTCGATGCAGAGATGACTGCGTGGGCAGATCAGGTCAACTCGCTTGACCCGACCGTGCCGACATTTCCCGAAGCGCTGGCTTCAGCCCATTGCCGCTTTGAGCAGATCCATCCCTTCCTCGATGGCAACGGGCGGACCGGGCGGCTCGTGCTCAACCTGGTGCTTGTCAGACTCGGCTTTCCCCCAGCGATCATCTACAAGCGGGACCGTGACCGGTACCTGCAAGCGCTTCGTCGTGCCGACGCGGGTGAGCCGGGACCGCTCGGGGCCATGGTCGCGCGGGCCGTTCTGGACAGTCTCTACAGGTTCGTCCTGCCAGCCGTCGCAGGCCCAGCGCGCCTTGTGCCCCTCGAAGCGTTGGCCAACGACGACATCACAGAGGTGGCTCTTCGTGGAGCTGCAAACCGAGGCAGACTTCAGGCGACGCGCGGCAGCGACGGACGCTGGCGCAGCAGCCGACGGTGGGTGCAGGAATACCTGTCGTCTCGATACGCGCGCACGTAAGGCCGGCCCGATGATGCCGCTGAGGAGAGCCCCGACGGTCCCGAGGGCGCAGACCTTGGCTTCACACGCTCATTCAAGTTGAACTGTTCAATTGGTTCGGCCCAAGCTCAACAAATCTGGGCCTTCGCCTCTTGAATCACGCCGGGTCTTGTAGAGGCTCTGGGGGTCCTCGGTGAATGGGAACATTGTTGAGTCTTCTCGCAGAAATCTGTCGTTCGGCGATCATGATTGGGCGCGTCACTCATCGATCATCGACGCACCAGAGGCGATGTACATGCCTCTCGTCGCGTGTGCCTCCCGGCATTGAGTAGTACCGGTCGAGCGCATAGGCGACGAGGTCGGCTGCCTGGAGTGCTCGTGTGGCACGGGAGCAAGCTCACGGCACCGGATGCGTCGGTCCTCTCCGCTGAGCAAGCTCTGCACGGCCCAATCAGGACGCATCGACGCGGCCACCCGCGTGACCGCTCTCGCGCTCGCACAGCCGAGACTGACAGCCCAGAAGGGTGTCGCAGCGACGCGTTGCTGCGTGGTGCCTGGCAGGCGCGATCAGCACGATCCGGAAGCTCCTCGAACGGCCCTCGGGAGCGCTGTCAGGACCCGAATTCGCACCGAAAGGAGCCGAACAAGGAGAAGCACGACACAGTGGTAGTGGTGCGATACATGACCCGTCGTTCTGATTCGTCGAGCTTGCGGTTCGGGCAGTCGTGCTTGTGGCCGCGGTGCGGCGCGTGCAGCGAGAGGTATGGAGGCCGCTGGGAACTGTCGACTCGCACGCGTGTGCGACGGCTTCGAACTGTCGAGCCGAAGCGTTACATTCGACGGCGTGGGCAGGCGTGAGCAAGTCGTTGGCCGGTTCCGAGCGGAGATCCGAGATGCGGCCGCGCGCAACAAGGCGACCGCTATTGCGCTCGTGGGCTCTGTTGCGCGGGGCGACGACGACGCGCGCAGTGACTACGACTTCTTGGTCGATTTCGACCGGGGCGTCACGCTGTTCGACATTGGCGGCCTCAAGGCAGATCTCGAAGACCTCCTCGGCGCCGAGGTGGATGTTGTGCCGCGGTCATGCCTGCGAGACCGCCACCGCACGATGCTCGCCGACGCGATCCCGCTGTGAGCCGCAGCGACGCCGAGCGGGTCGCGGACATTCTCGCCGCGTGCGGCCGCTTGGCGGAGATCGTCGAGTTGGGCCGAGAGAAGTTCGACGGAAGCTGGCTCGCCGTGAGCGCTGCGAGCTACGAGCTCGCCGTTGTCGGTGAGGCAATGACGCATCTCTCAGACGAGTTCTTGGACATGCACAGGAACGTGCCGATAAGAAAGGCCAAATCGCTTCGCAACCTGCTCATGCACGAGTACTTCAGAACCGAACCTGAGATCCTGTGGGACACCATGGTCTCCGACATTCCTGAGCTAGCGAGCACGCTGGGTGCGGCGCCACCTGCTGAGTGCTGAGGGAATTGCTAGTCGGGTCCGGCTCGCCTCGCCGACCCGCTGCGTGACTGCCTGAGGGGTTCCCGTTCAGTGCTTCGGGGACCAAGAATGCAACCGACTGCCGTGCGACCGCTGACGCGCATTGTCTTCGCCGCCGCCTAGCCGCAGCGCACTAACGAGAACGCGCAGCCGGCGCGCCACGTGACTTGGACGTCTCGCGAGCGGCCGTTGAGAGCGCTTTCAGGGCCCGAATTCACACGGAAAGGAGCCGAACAAGGAGAAACATAACCTTGACTACTCACACGAAGCGGCGGGGCAAGCGCTCGCTCGCTGCGATCCTGGCGGCGATGCTCATGGCATCGGTGCTAGCCGTCGTAGCGGGATCCCCAGCTCAAGCCGCGAACACAGCTGAAGAAGCGCTATGGGATCACGATGGCAAGGCCAGCACAGCGAAGGTGCGCCGATATGCCGGCCAGGATCGCTACGACACTGCCATCCGGCTAGCGAAAGCCCACGCTGAGCAGCGCGGCGGCATCGGAAATGTGCCGGTCGCGTTCGTCGCTTCCGGTGTGTCACTGGTCGATGCAGTGTCTTCATCAGGACTGGTCGGCGACATGGCCGGCCCCGTCCTGCTCACCGAAGGCGACAAGCTCCATCCGGGCGTGGCCGATTTCATCGAGGACTACGGCGTCGGCACCGTTTATGTGCTTGGCGGCACTGCGGCTGTGGCTGACGCAGTGATCATGCAGATCAAAGCGCGGGCCAACGCGCCGAAGGTCACTCGCGTCTGGGGAGCGGACCGTTACGCGACCGCAGCCGCTGCGGCAGGGAAGCTGCAAGCCTCCGGTGTGTGGTGCAACGGCAGTGAACCGGCAGCGCTGCTGGTGAACGGCGGGGATGTGTCTCTGGCCGAAGCACTCGCTGCGGGCCCGTTCGCTGCGCGACTGGCACTCCCGATGCTCCTGACGGCAGCCGAAAGTCTGCCTGACGCCACTTTGGACTACATCGAGGAGAGTAATATCGAGCATGTCGTCATCATCGGCGGCGAGAACAGCATCTCCGCTGACGTGCAAGCCGCTGTCGTTTCGGCTGGTGTGGACACTGTTGAGCGCATCGGTGGAGAGACACCGGCTGCTGTATCGGTTGCCCTGGCTGGTCTCGCGGTCAAGGGAGACTGCAGTGTCGAGCTTGCCCCGGTCAACGCGGCCAAGGCCGCGTTAGTCAGCGCCCGCGGCGCAGACGTTCCACCTGACGGCTTCGCTGCGGTTCCGGTACTCACCGGCGAGAGCTTTGTGCCGGTCCTGCTGGTCGGTGACACGTTGCCACCGTCAGTGCGTGACTATCTCGCCGCGACACCGACGACTGCTGCCGGGCAGAAGGTCAACTATGAACTGCTCGCTATCGGTGGCACGGCCGCGGTGTCTGCCCAAGTGATGGCCGACGCGCTCGACGCGGCACGGTCCGCGGCGTCGCTCACCGTCGAGATCTACTCAGGTTCGAATGACCAGGGTGGACCACCCGACACCGCCAACCCGTTGCGTGACAGCGACCAGGATCCGGCCACGCCTGAGCCGGTCGCGAAGGGTGACCGGGTGCTCACACTGCGGTTCAATGACGAGGTCATTCCTCAAGACGACCCAGCTACTGATGCAGTCATTGAGACAAGGCTGACGGATCGCATCCGTGACATTCTCGAGGTAAACGGGGTCGCTGCTCGCATTAGCGGGGTCGCTCGCGGCGCCAATCGCGACTGCGACGTGGACACGGTCACGGTGACACTGAGCGAGCCGCTCAACGAAGGCGACTCGGTAGCAATCGTCGGCGGTCAGACGCGGTTGGGCGCAAACGGAGACTTGCGCCCACTTGCAGCTGCATCGGTGACCGTGCCGCCTGTCGTGCCGGACCAGACTGGGCCGAGGCTCAGCATTGTCGCTGTCGAGGACGAAGCCGCTGGCGGCACTGGTGTTGCGATCGTGACCGTCACGGACAGCAGCGCCTTGGGTACCGACACCACCAGCGACGGCAACATCGTGGATGTACTGACCGCTGCCACTGGGACGACGGCTGCGACTCGCGGTGAGATGCGAGTTACGCGGAGCGTCGGAACGGCGCCGCTCATCACAACACCTGACATGATCGCGTTGGTGAATGGCTCGGCCCGTGTGGTCTTGACGTTTGCCCCCGACTTGAAGGCAGGGGACCGCATCATCATCGACCGCGGTGCATTGCGCGACGAGCACGGGAACCAGAGTTCTGGCGCATCGGTCACTGTCAGCCCGGCTCGGGCGCTTCCGACTGTCGAGTCCGTGCTGCTCAGCACCGAGACTCCGACGATGCAGGCGACGGCCGTCGTGCCGACGGACATCACGGGCGGCGACGGCTTGACCTCATTCGATTCAAGCGGGCAGCGCACTGGCGGTGACGATGCCGCTAACCCCGACATTTGGATTGTCGCGAAGAAGACCGGGGAGGCAGCCGGTGCACATGGCAATCGTTGGGCGATTCGTTTCGACAAGGCGAGCACACACGATCCGGTCAAGCCGGCCGACATTGATGTGCGGGTGAGCACCAAGGACAAGTTCGTCTCGGTGCGCCTTGTCAACGGCACCCCGACGTACGGTCAGCTGAAAGCGGCCTTGGAAGGAAACAGCACCTTCGACGGCTTGTTCGAGGTCAAGCTAGACCCGCTCAACCCGACAGCTACCAGCTGTGGCACGTCCTCAGCCGATCGCAAGCCGACGGTCGCGTCCACCTCGTGGGTTGACGATTCGATTGACTTCGACGCTGGGAACCCCGCTACAGGCACCAGCCTGGGTGAGACGAAGGTGGCAATCGAGGTGAACTTCAACGCCCCGATCCGCAACCCAGGGCTCACGGCTGACACTGTTGACGCTTCACCGCTGCTCAGTTCTGCTCTTGCTGACGTGATCCGTCGCAGAACCACAGCGCTGGCGGACCTCGGTCTCGGCTCCCTGGTGGACACGGCGGGCGACACTCGGAACCTCTGGTTCTCTGCGCCCGGTACGACCGTCCGCTATGTAGCTACCACTGATGACCCGGAGGCGCTGCCAATCCCGGGCTACGGCAAGGATCGTGCGGAATTCGCTGCCGCGACGGTCGCCACGGGCTACGCATCCGACGTTGGTGGGACCGACGCCGTCGAGTCGCAGAACGGCAAGACCCTGCCGCGCTGGCTGCAACGCAATACCAGCGTGGCGGCTCCCAAGTAGGAGACAGCCAACGGTTGACGTGAACCGCTGGGCGGCATTTCCGCCCGGCTAGTGAAACCCAACAGGGAGGAGCCCCGGGGTCCCGGCCCCGGGGCTCTTCGCGTCCCGCAGATCCGATCAGAAATCTCGGCGATCTCACCAGTCCGCAGTCGGGACGGTTGCGAGCGCGGGCTCGGCTGGCGTTTGCTGCCTATGTCTGCCCAGACTCGTCCCGGGAGAAGTGATGAACGCAAGCGACGAGATTCCACAAGTGCCCGACGATGCACCGCCGGCGATCCTGTGCCGGCTCAGCTACCGGGCGAACGAGGACCACCGCAGCGGATACCGGCCCGGTGACAAACCGGAGCGCATCGTCGCGTCGATGCGTGGCTGGTGGGAGCTGGACCCTGACGAGGCCAAGAGCCTCAACATCAAGTACGCCGTCGCGTTCCATCGTCGCCTTCTGGCCGACATCGCCCATCGACAGCCCCCGAGATCTCGTCGGCAAGGCGCTCGAGCTGCTCGGTCACGGGATGCTGCCGCGGATGCACGGTGTGTTCGAGCTCCGCTACGGCGACGACTGGCATTACAAGCTGCGCACCGAGCGAGGCATCCATCGATCGGTGAAGCACGTGCCGCTGCACGACCCGTCGGTGTACATCGGGGCGCTGCTGCAAGATGCGGAAGCGGAGACCTTCGACAAGGTGTTCACGGTGACGACGCGGGCGAGCCTCGAGCACATCCGAGATGCGCGCAACCGATGGGGTCACTTCGCCGAGATCAGCGCCATGCAGGCCAGCCAGGACGTCCGCGAGATGCAGATGCTGCTTGCTGACCTCGGCGCCGTCGACGAGGCCCGCCGCATGACCCAGATCAAGCAGACCCTCGACCTCATGGTGCGATCAGCCAGCAGCTAGGTGCGCGCAAGTGGGCGCGACGCACTTCTTGGCCACTGCGGCGGCGATCACTTCGAGATGGTCGGCGATGCGGTTCGCGGCGGCGTTGCCGGGCCGCTGGGTGATCCACCCTGTGAAGGGGCTCAGGCGCGCAGCCACTCCAGGATCGCTGCGGCACCTGCGAACAGCACCACAACCTCCACTGGCAGCGCAAGGGCAATCTTCCAGGCTCGCCGCCCGGCGTCCTTGCGGTCGGCCTCGCGCTCAGCAGTGCGCAGTTGGAGGTCGGCCTCGCGCTCAGCAGTGCGTTGTCGGAGATCAGCTTCACGCTCGGCAGCGCGCTCCTTGCGATCGGCCTCACGCTCGGCGGCGCGATGTTGGAGATCGGCCTCGCGCAACTCGACAAGCCGGTCGACCTTGCCTTCGACGCGCCCGATATCGGTCTTGACCAGACGCACGTCGTCCTTGGTGGCGAGCTCGGCCGCCGGCACGGGGCTCAGACGGGACATCACGTACTCCGCCACTGTCGCATCGGACTGCTCACGCATCCAATCGTAAGCACGGACCCGAACAGCTTCAGACTGATGGCGTCTCCGTTGAGATGCCTGCGAGGGCCCTCGTGTTGTTCATGCGCACGATTTCAGCTGGCGCTTGCTGCCGATATCTGGCCAAACTCGTCCCAAGAGAAGTGATGAACGCTAACGACGAGATTCCACAAGTGCCCGACGACGCGCCGCCGGCGATCCTGTTCCAGCTCAGCTACCGGGCGAACGAGGACCACCGCAGCGGATACCGGCCCGGTGACAAACCGGAGCGCATTGTCACGCCGCCGACGTCGGGGGAGGCAGTTGAGGATGCGGCCGAGGCGGGTGCAGGAAGAACCAGAGCGGCTGCAGCGACGATCGCTGTGACCGTTGCTGCCAACAAGGCCCGGCGCATCGAAGGGACCCTAAGTTGCAGGCCTCACGGCCGCAATCTCCCGGGGTAATCACGGCCGCAGCCATCACGGTGGTCGGCAGCCTGGCAAGCAATCAAATGGACTGAAATTCATTTTGACCTCGGACTGGTGCCTTCTACGGTGCCCGACAGTTCGCTGCCGCCGTGTGGAGACCGCCTTGTCTGAAGAAGATCGATCTCGGCTCTACGCTTGGCTGCGTGAGCAGACCGACGAGCCGCTCGCGGAGTACGTCATGTCGTGCTTGACGCCCGCGCCATTGCCGGACCTGGTCACCAAGCAGCACCTCGAGACAGTGCTCGCGGCGGAGTTCTCTGCGTTTGCGTTGACCATGGCTGCGCAACGCGAGGCGGACCGCACGGCAGCGGCCGAGCAGCGCGAGGCGGATCACAAGGCAGCGGCCGAGCAGCGCGAGGCGGATCGCACGGCGCTGGACCGGCGCCTGCGGCGGATCTCGGTCGCGCTGCCGATCGAGATCGTGGTGGCGCTCTCAGCAGTCGTGGCCATCACCGAGTGGCTGCGCGGCTGACCAAGCGGCACCTTCAGCGACAGCGACCTTGGGACCGGCTCACTGCACGTGAGAGCAGCCGGGTGGTTCTGCCCTCACCGTGCAGTGCTCTGCTTGTCCGGCCCGCAGGGCTCGTACGCCGCACAGGTCGCGTCGCTCGTTCTGTATGCAGTCTGCGTGTGGTCGGCATGAAATTCGTGCAGGCGCGGGGGGCGGGGTCGGTTATGTTGGGTGTGCCTCGCTGCCCGGCTGATGCGGCGGTCGATCTGAAACCACACGTGCGCTTTGTTGCGCCGCGATCCGGAGCGAGGCCCGATGCCCACCTCAGTCGAACCGACCGCCGCCATGAGCCCACCAGCCGAGCCAGACGCCGCATCTGCCACAGTGGGCGCTGTTCTGCCCGAGCCTGGGAGCGACTCGCCGCTGGCCGGTGCCTCAAGGCCGGCCGGCGCTTCGCAGCCTGAGCCGCAGACCGCACAGCGCTCCAGCAAGCGCTCGAGGGTGCGCTCGCGAATCGATCGCCGGGATCGCCCCGGGGCACTCACGGCCGCAATCATCACGGTGGTCGGCGGCCTGCTGACTGCGTCGCTGATGTGGCAGTTCAACTCACTCGGCAACAGCATCGAGAGCCTCGGGGACCGCATCGACAACCTGGACCGAAGCCTCAGCACCCGCATCGACACCCAGAGCGCCCGCATCGACAATCTGGACCGAAGCCTCGGGGACCGCATCGACACCCTCGAAGCCGGGCTCCGCACCGAGATGGGCGACCTGCGCACCGAGATGCGGACAGAGCTCCGCGAGATAAACGCCACATTGCTCGATCACACCGGGCGCCTCGCCCGCCTCGAGGCGAGATTCGAACCGGAGCGGAGCTCAGTCGTGCCGTGAGGCGGTGTGCTCGGCGGCTCTACCGACCGAACGACACCGTGGCGGAGCTATCGAGAGCGGAATCAACCCGAGCGGATCGGCGCCTTCGTGTCACACCCCTGTGGTGTCATCTCACAGGAATCAAGTCTCCTGATTACTCATGAAAGGAGGGGTACGACAACTGAATCTTCCGTCTGACGCAGACGCGGACCCGGCGTGGGCTCGGCCGGTCAGCCGGTCAGCCGGTCGGTCAGGACTGGTGGGCTGCTATGGCGGCGAGGGCGTCTTCGAGGGTCTCGACCCCGACGACGGCGACAGACGGCTCGGCAACGGCGATCGCTTCTTCGAGCTGGGATGCGGGCACCAGGAACAGGTCGGTGCCGGCTCGGACGACGGCGTGCGACTTCTGGGGGACGCCGCCGATGGGGCCGACGGTTCCGTCGTGGTGGATGGTGCCGGTGGCGGCGATGTCCAGATTGCCGGTGAGGGGTTCGGGTGTGAGGGCGTCGATGACCGACAGCGTGAACGCCAGGCCTGCAGAGGGGCCGCCGATGTTCTCGATGTTGAGGGTCACGTCGATGGGGAGCTCTTCGAACTCGACATGCGTGGTAACGAGCACGCCGAGCAGGGTGACGCCGTCACGTTCGGCCAGGGTGACGGTGACGTCGCGGAGCTGACCGTCGGGGTCGAGGGCGGTGAGCGTGGCCTCGGCGCCCGGTTCGGTGGCCTTGATGGTGTCGGAAAGCTGCTTGGCCGTGGTGATGGCGGTGTCGTCGACCCGTTGGACGATGTCGCCGATGTGGAGGGCTTCGTGGGCGGGGGCATCGACCACGATCCGCTCGATGCGGGCGCCGATCGGCGACATGATCTCGTAGCCCAGGTGCTCGAGCGCGACGGCCACGGCGATCTGGGTGGACTGGTCCATCTGGAGCCGCCCGGCCTCACGGTTCTCGGCGACCGTGCGCTCGCCGAGGATGTCTTCGAGGTCGACGACCTCGAGGGCGCCGTCGAGCCAGCCGCCGATCACCTCGAACAGCGACGGGGCGAAGCTGGTGCGGACGCTGACGAGGGAGATGGAGGCGTCGGAGGCGTAGGCCGGGTGGTCCGCGATGTCGACGAATTCCTCGATGTCGGCCGTGGCGCCCGGGGCGATGACTGCTTTGTCGTAGAGCTGGTAGCTGAAGCCGCCGCCGATGAGGACGGTCAGGACGAGCATGGTGATGATGAGGCCGATGGCGCCGCGCGAGAACTGCAGGGCGCGCGGGTGGCCTGATGCGGTGGCGTCGGGATCGTCGTACGGGTCGGCGGGGTCGGGATCGTCGTACGGGTCGGTGGCGTCGGGATCGTCGTACCGGTCGGCGTGATCGGCGGCAGGGTCGGCAGGGCCGGCGGCGGGATCGGCATGGCCGGCGGCAGGGTCGGCAGCGGCGGGGCCGGTCGGACCCGAGTCGGCGGCGGCTTCCCTTGCTGCTCGCGGGGTGAAGCCGAGGTCGTCGAGCGATCCTGCGAGGGCGCGCCAGCCGAGATCAGCCTCGTCCTCGGCGGGTCGGTCGTCGGGATCGTCTGGCGGCGGGCGGCCGGACGCGTCGGTCACAGGCGCACAGCGTGCCATGCACCCCACCGCCGCCACGCGCGGTCACACCGCCGAACACACCAGCCACAAAGTCACACCACCTGGCACGGCCCCCGCCTGGGGCACGCGCGGTCACACCGCCGAACACACCAGCCACAAAGGCACACCACCTGGCACGGCCCCCGCCGGGGGCACGCGCGGTCGGGTCGCCGATGCGCCATATTGGACGCATGGAGTCGGGGCGCTGGCCGTACAAGCCGACCGCGATCTGGCGCAAGCTGGTTGCGGTGATCGGGTTGGGGGCGTTCACCGCGATCTGCGTGGTGGCGCTCGTGGCACTGGTGGTGGTCGGCGCCGCGGTGGGGGCGCTGGTGCTCGAAGCGCTCATCGGGTGAGCAGGCAAGACGGCGGGGCCGCTGGCGGCGGTTCTGCTGGCGGCTGGGCTGCTGGCAGCGAGGCTGCTGACGGCGGTTCGGCTGGCAGCGGTTCGGCTGGCGGCGACGCTGCTGACGGCGGTTCGGCTGGCAGCGGTTCGGCTGGCGGCGACGCTGCTGACGGCGGTTCGGCTGGCAGCGGTTCGGCTGGCGGCGACGCTGCTGACGGCGGTTCGGCTGGCGGCGAG